>MDTG01004691.1_pt1 | contig 67458 bp, 65 predicted proteins | sample 811421 | NCBI WGS metagenome assembly MDTG01 (sample SAMN05326645, study PRJNA326480) | marine metagenome | isolation source: seawater | place: Pacific Ocean: South East | collected 2011
AAATATCTGTATTTAATTAAGTATGAGCCAAATTTTACTTACAGATGTAAGAAAAAAATTTTTAGAATATTTTAAAAAAAATAGTCATGAGATTGTAGAGTCTAGCAATTTGGTACCAAATAATGATCCTACTCTAATGTTTACTAATTCTGGAATGGTTCAATTTAAAAATGTTTTTACGGGATTAGAAAAAAAAAAATACAAAACCGCAACAACCTCACAAAAATGTGTGAGAGCGGGTGGAAAACATAATGACTTAGAAAATGTAGGATATACACCTAGACACCATACATTTTTTGAAATGCTCGGGAATTTCTCCTTTGGTGATTATTTTAAGGAACAAGCTATTATTCATGCGTGGAATTTATTGACCAAAGACTTTGGAATACCAAAAGAGAAATTAATTGTGACAGTTTATAATGAGGATAATAATGCATTTAATTTATGGAAAAAGATTGCTGGATTTAGTGAGAATAAAATAATAAAAATTTCTACATCAGATAATTTTTGGTCAATGGGTGATACCGGCCCGTGCGGACCATGCTCAGAAATTTTTTATGATCATGGTGATAAATTAAAAGGAGGGCCACCAGGGAGTCCAGATCAGGATGGTGATAGATTTATTGAAATTTGGAATCTTGTATTTATGCAGTATGAGCAAATTTCAAAAGAAAGGCGGGTTGATTTACCGAAACCATCTGTTGACACTGGAATGGGTCTCGAAAGAATGACTGCAGTCCTTCAAGGCACTCATGATAATTATAAAATCGACCATTTTAAAAAAATTATGGAAGCCTCTTCCCAAATAACAAAGACTAAAATTGATGAAAAAACTGTAGCAAGTCATAGGGTTATTGCTGATCATTTAAGAGCAAGTAGTTTTTTAATAGCAGAGGGTATTCTTCCCTCCAACGAAGGACGAGGGTATGTGTTAAGAAGAATAATGAGAAGAGGGATGAGACACGCATATTCTTTGGGCAGTAAAGATCCAGTTTTTTACAAACTTTTTGATGTCTTATTAGATGAGATGAAAAATAGTTATCCCGAATTAAACATTGGAAAAGAATTAATAGTTGAAACGCTTAAAAACGAGGAAGAAAAATTTTCAACTCTATTAGGGCGAGGTATGAAAATTTTAGATGAAAATTTATACCAAGTCAAAAATAAAACTCTTCCAGGTACAATTGCATTCAAGCTTTATGATACTTATGGTTTTCCACTAGATTTAACAGCAGATATTTTAAGAATAAAAGATATTAAAGTAGACCACTTAGGTTTCGACAAAGAAATGGAGAAAAGTAAAGCCTTAGCAAGGGCGCACTGGAAAGGTTCAGGAGACAAATCTGTTGAGGAAAGATGGTTCAAAATAAGAGAAGAGCTAGGACCAACTGAGTTTTTAGGATATGAGTTTGAGAAAGCACAAGGCGTTGTAACAAAAATTGCAAAAAATAAAAAATTTGTTGAAAATGTTAACACAGGGGATGAAATTGAAATTATTACTAACCAAACACCGTTTTATGGAGAGTCTGGAGGCCAGGTAGGTGACAAAGGTTATATTTTTAATTCTAATTGTAGAATAAAGATTAATGATACTCAAAAAAAAATGGGTGATTTATTTGTTCATTATGGAATAGTTGAAAGTGGAAAAGTCAATACTGGGCATAGTGTGAATTTAGAAGTTGATATTGAAAAAAGGAATAATTCAAAAGCCAATCACTCGGCTACTCATTTACTACATGAGTCTTTAAGACGAACTCTTGGTAAACACGTTTCTCAAAAAGGTTCTCTCGTTTCACCTGACAGGTTAAGATTTGATTTTAGTCATAATAAACCTATTAAGGATACAGAGATGATTGCAATTAACAAAGTTGTAAATGATGTGATTGAAGCAGGTAGTGATGTACAAACTAGAGTCATGACGCCAAAAGAAGCAATTAAAATGGGTGCTCTAGCATTATTTGGTGAGAAATATGGTGATGAAGTAAGAGTGGTATTCATGGGTAAAGAGAACAACGGTTTTTTTTCGACAGAATTATGCGGAGGAACACATGTTAAAAACACTAAAGAAATAGGAAAATTTAGAGTGATCGGTCAATCCTCCATTGCTTCAGGAGTACGAAGAGTTGAGGCATTAAGAGATAAACAATTAGAAAAATATGAACAGTTACAAAACCAAAATAAATTCACCAAAGAAAAGAATTTAAAAAATGAGATAGAAACAATTAAAAAGGAACTTATGAATTATAAAATTAAACCCGAATTTAAAGAAAATTTAGATTTTTCTGTGAATTTAAAAAACTTAAATAAACAATTAGATAAAGTAAGGATTGATAGTATAAAAAAAGATAAAAACAAAAATATAATAAAAGACAAAGTCATTCGGAATATAAAAATTAGAAATCAAAAGTTAATTGATTTTCCACCTAAAGAATTAAGAGGAGTCATAGATCAGTGGAAGAAAGAAATTAAAAATGGTATTATAATCTGTATCTCCAGTTTCGATGATAAAGTCGGAGTTGCTGTAGGTGTTTCAAAAAATCTTACCTCTAAATTTGATGCAGTTTATTTAGCAAAGATTGCCTCGGAAATTTTAGGTGGCAAGGGAGGTGGCGGTAGAAAAGATTTTGCTCAAGCAGGAGGAACAAATAAAGAGAAAATTGATGATGCTTTTAAAGCAATAGATAAAAAAATTAGTTAAGTTTTTTTTTTAAATTTGAGTCTATTGCATTTAAAAATTCATTAGTTGTCAAAAATTTCTGGTCCTTACTTATTAAAATTGCCAAATCTTTAGTCATTGATCCGTTCTCAACAGTTTCAATACAAACTTTTTCAAGAGTTTCTGCAAATTTTATTAATTCCTGATTATTATCTAAGTTTCCTCTGTGAGCTAATCCTCTTGTCCAAGCAAAAATAGATGCTATTGGATTTGTAGACGTTTCTTTACCAGCTTGGTGTTGTCTATAATGTCTTGTCACAGTGCCATGAGCTGCCTCTGCCTCCGCAACTTTACCATCTGGAGTCCTAAGAACACTTGTCATCAGTCCAAGAGAGCCATAACCTTGTGCCACTGTGTCAGACTGAACATCACCATCATAATTTTTACACGCCCAAATATATTTTCCACTCCATTTCATCGCACAAGCAACCATGTCATCAATCAATCTATGTTCATATGTGATACCAACTTTATCAAATTTTTCTTTAAATTCTTTTTTGAACGTTTCCTCGAATATATCTTTAAATCTTCCATCATAAGCTTTTAATATTGTATTTTTAGAAGAAAAATACACTGGCCACTTTCTTGCTAAACCATAGTTCATACAAGCTCTCGCAAAATCTTTTATGGAATTATCTAAGTTATACATTGATAGTGCAACACCAGAGCTTTCAAAATTAAAAACTTCCCGCTCAATCTTATTTTTTCCATCCTCTGACTCCCATTTTACTGTCATCTTTCCTTTTCCAGGAATTTTAAAATCAGTAGCTTTGTACTGGTCACCAAATGCATGTCTTCCAACAATAACGCTGCTAGTCCAATGTGGCACTAACCTAGGTACGTTTTTACAAATTATAGGCTCTCTAAAAATTGTGCCTCCAACTATATTTCTAATAGTACCATTGGGAGATCTCCACATTTTTTTGAGGTTAAATTCTTTAACTCTCTCTTCATCAGGAGTTATTGTTGCACATTTCACTCCTGCTCCGTATTTTTGTATTGCTTTTGCACAATCTACGGTTACTTGATCATTAGTGGTATCTCTATTTTTCATTCCAAGATCATAATATTTGAGATCTATCTCAAGGTAAGGTTTAATCAACTTATCTTTGATAAATGACCATATTATTCTTGTCATTTCATCGCCATCAAGCTCTACAACCGGGTTTTTAACTTTAATTTTTGCCATAAAATATTGATTGATTATGCAAGATTTTTATACATATTAAGAAAAAATTAGCAAACTAAAAAAATTATGTTTAACTCTATTTTCCCAAAAATCCACAAAGAAGGTTATAAGTTTTTGGCTATTTCAATCATAGCTACATTTTTAATCCTCATATTTTCAAGCATTCTAGGTTATGTGGCTATTTTAATTTCTATTTGGGTTTATTATTTTTTTAGAGATCCTGATAGATATTCTATAAATGACGAAACTTATCTGGTGAGTCCTGCTGACGGTCTTGTTATTAATGTTATAGAAACTGCTGGACCATCAGAACTTAAAATGGAAAATGAGACATTCACAAAGATTAGTATTTTTATGAATGTTTTTAATTGTCATGTAAATCGATCTCCAACTCAGGGAAATATAGAGGAAATATTTTATAAACCTGGAAAATTTTTAAATGCCTCTTTGGATAAAGCCAGTGAAGAAAATGAGAGAAATTATTACAAGATAAAAACAAAGTCTGGAGATAATATAATTGTAGTACAAATAGCTGGGCTGATCGCAAGAAGAATTGTTTGTGATGTAAGTCAAGGTCAAAACCTACAACAAGGTGAGAGAATAGGTATGATTAGATTCGGCAGTAGAGTTGATCTATTTTTTAAAAATAGAAAAGTTTTAACTAAAGTTGGACAGAACGTTACCGCAGGCGAGAGTCTTTTAGCAAAAAGTGAATGAAAGAAGAAAAAAAATTTAAATTAGTATCCTCCAAAAAAACAAGGTATGTTTTACCAAATATACTTACTTTAGCAGGTGTTTGTTTAGGTATAAGTTCAATAAAATTTGCTTTAGATTTAAATTTCAAGCTTGCAGTAATTTTTGTTTTGTTAGCAGCGATACTTGATGCTTTAGATGGTAGAATAGCAAGATTAATAAAAGGCACCTCAGACTTTGGTAAAGAGCTTGACTCATTAACAGATTTCGTAAGTTTTGGCATAGCACCTGCTTTTATAATTTATTTTTGGGAACTAAATAATTATGGAAAAATAGGATGGGCAATCACTTTAATTTACTCTGTTTGTTGCGTTTTAAGGCTTGCGAGATTTAACCTAACCAAATTTGATGAAAGTCAATCTTGGAAGCAAAATTACTTTGAGGGAATTCCAACACCTATTGGTGCAATTTTAATTTTGATGCCTTTAATCTACAGCTTAACAAATTTAAATTTAAATTTTATTTCAGAAAATATATCTCCTTTTTTGACAGTTTTGGTTTCAATTTTGCTAATTAGTAAAATACCCACTTTTTCTTTTAAAAATATCAAAATCAAACCTCAATTAACAATTTTTATACTATTCGGCATAGGAGTTTGTTTAGTATTTTTGATTTTTTATACATTTGAAGCTTTGATATTGTTTGGTATGGGATATTTCATATCAATACCTTTTTCGATATATTTTTATAATAAAAATAGAAAAAAAATCAATGAGGACTCGGAGTACGATCATGAAGATATTTTGTGATGAAAAAAAATAGATCATCTAAGAATTGGATCAAAAAACAACATGGTGATAAATTTTTTAAAAAATCAAAAATTTTGGGATATAAATCTAGATCAGCATTTAAATTAATTGAGCTTAACGAAAAATATAGATTTTTCAAAAGAAATACCAACTTATTAGACCTTGGATCCTCACCTGGTGGATGGGCACAAGTTGCAAGTGAAAATATTTCTTTTGGCAAGATAGTTTCAGTTGATTTAAAGAAGATGGACATAATTGGCAATATTGAATTTTATCAAGGAAATTTTTTAGATGACAATATCAAAAAAAAAATTATGTACGCATTTCCAAGCAAAATAGACGTTATAACTTCTGATATGGCAGAAAATACAACTGGTAGCAGAGATTTAGATTGTATTAGAACGAATATCTTATGTTCAGAAGTAATAAATTTTGCTTCCCATATGCTAGTGAAAAATGGAACCTTAATTTCAAAATTATTTATGGGTTATGACTTTGAGGAAGTTAAAAACTTAGCAAATGCTAAATTTAAAAGTGTTAATTTTTTCAAACCCGAATCAAGCCGAAGTGTTTCCAAAGAAACTTATATACACTGCAAAACATTAAAGTCTTTATAATTTTGAAAAATCGTATATAATTTTATATGGAATTAATAAAAGAAGCTTTAACGTTCGATGACGTTTTATTATTACCAAGGTATTCCGATCTTTTGCCATCTCAAACAGATATTTCGGTCAAACTTTCCAATAAAATTCATTTAAAAATTCCCTTCATCTCATCAGCAATGGATACTGTCACAGAGTCAAAAATGGCCATTTCAATGGCCCGTCAAGGTGGTTTAGGTGTAATTCACAGAAACCTGAATATTGAAACTCAAGCTAGAGAGGTTGCAAGGGTTAAAAATTTAAATCTCCTTGTAGGTGCAGCTGTTGGCACTAGCAGAGAAGATATCACAAGAACAAAAAAATTATTAAGTGATGGAGTAGATTTACTTGTGATCGATACTGCTCATGGACATAGTAAAAGAGTCTTGTCTATTTTGGAGAAGATTAGAAAAATCGCAAAAAATAAAACAATTTGCGTAGGAAATATTGCAACAGCTGAGGCTGCCAAAAGAATTTATAATTTAGGTGCAGATATAGTGAAGGTTGGGATTGGTCCTGGGTCGATATGCACAACAAGAATTGTAGCTGGTATTGGAGTCCCTCAAATAACTGCTATTATGGAGGTGTCTAAAGCTTTGAATAATAAAAAAGTTAAAATTATTTCAGATGGAGGTGTAAAATTTTCAGGAGACACAGCTAAAGCTTTAGGTGCTGGTGCAGATTGTGTAATGATGGGTTCTCTTCTTGCTGGTACTAACGAGAGTCCAGGAAAAAAATTTAAATTTAAAGGAAAATTTTATAAATCGTATCGAGGAATGGGTTCGATTGGAGCAATGTCAGCTGGATCTTCTGATCGATACTCTCAAAAAAGTTTTAAGGATAAATCAAAATATGTTCCTGAGGGTGTAGAGGGCAGAGTTCCCTTTAAAGGACCAGTAGAAAAAATTATTTACCAATTAAAAGGAGGATTAAGATCATCAATGGGTTATATTGGTGCAAAAAATATAGATGCAATAAAAAAAAATGCTCAGTTCATAAAGATCACTAAGGCAGGATTTTACGAAAGCATGGTGCATAGTGTAGAAATTACTGATAATGTTTCAAGTTATAAACTATGAAAACCAAAATAATTTATTTTATTTTTTGTATAATATTTAGCACTAAATTGCTTAGTGATGTTAATTATTTTGAGACTGGTAAAAAGTTATTTGATAAGAAAAATTTCTCCGAAGCAAAATTGAAATTTGAGCAGGACATAGTATTTAATCCCAAAAATGAAAATTCGTATTTGTACTTAGCAAAAATTTTTAAGATTGAGGAAAAAGATAATTTAGAGGAACAAAATTTAAACACTGTTATTCTACTTAATCCTAAAAACGAAGAGGCAATTTATGAGCTTGCACTTTTAAAAATAAAAAAATCTAATTTTTCAGAAACCGAAAAGTTAATAAGCACCTTTGGCCGTGTCTGCAAAGTTCTTTGTAAGAAAAAAATAGATCTTGAAACTGAACTTAAAAATTCATTGAAAAATTAAATGGATTTAAAAACAAACAATACAAGAGATAGAGTAGTTATAATAGATTTTGGTTCTCAGGTAACAAAACTTATTGCTAGAAGAGTGAGAGAACTAGGAGTTTTTTCAGAGATCTGCAATATTAATCAAATTAGAAAGGTTAGTAATTTTTTCAACGTAAAAGGTATTATTCTCTCAGGCGGGCCCTCGACCGTAACAAATAAATCTTTTCCTAAGTTACCAAAAAATTTTTTTGAGAAAAAAATTCCCATTCTCGGAATATGTTACGGTTTACAAATGATAGCTAAAATATTTGGAGGAAAAGTAAAATCTATAAAAAAAAATAGAGAATTCGGAGCTGCAATTTTAAAATCAAAAAAAAAGTCAAAACTTACAAAAAATTTCTTTATCAAGGGTATATCTAAGGTATGGATGAGTCATCAAGATGCAATTGTAAAATTGCCAAAAAATTTCACAAAAATAGCGTCAACAACTAACTCATCATTTTCAATAATTGAAAATACAAAAAAAAAAATTTTTGGAATTCAATTTCACCCTGAAGTAACGCACACTTTGAAAGGAAATCAACTTATAAAAAATTTTATTTTTGATATTTGTAAAGCTAAAAGAAATTGGAAAACTGAAAGTGAAAAAAAGAGACTTATTAAGATTGTAAAAAAAAATGTTAAAAATAATAAAGTTATATGTGCTCTATCAGGCGGGGTTGATAGTAGCGTAGCTGCAATTCTTATTAGTAAAGCTATTGGAAAAAAATTAAACTGCATAATGGTTGATACTGGATTAATGAGAAAAAATGAATTTAAAAATATGCTAAAAATTTATAAAAAAAAATATAAATTAAATGTTAAGGTAATTAATGCAAAAAAACTCTATTTAAAAAAATTGTCTAATATTTATAATCCTGAAAAAAAAAGAAAAATAATAGGAAATCTTTTTATACAGATTTTTGAAAAAGAAGCTAAAAAAATTAAAAATGTTAAATATCTAGCTCAAGGCACTTTATACCCAGATATAATTGAAAGTCGTTCAGCAACAGGAAGCAAAACAGCTAAAATAAAATCCCACCATAATGTAGGAGGGCTCCCAAGAAAAATGAAACTTAAACTAATTGAACCTTTGAAAGATTTTTTTAAAGACGAAGTGCGAGTCTTAGGAAAATCATTAGGCTTAATATCAGCTATAAGAAATAAGCACCCATTTCCTGGACCAGGTCTCGCAATAAGAATAATTGGTAAAATTTCTGAAGATAAAGTTAAAATTTTACAAGAGGCTGACAACATTTTTATCAATGCGTTGCATGAAGAAAAACTTTATGACAAAATTTGGCAAGCTTATGCAGCATTATTGCCTGTGAAGACGGTCGGAGTTATGGGAGACACAAGAACATATGAAAATATATGTGTTCTTAGAGCTGTGACATCACAAGATGGAATGACTGCTGATCATTTTAATTTTTCAAAAAATTTCATGGATAATGTGTCGAATAAAATTGTTAATGGCGTACCTGGTATAAATAGAGTAGTTTATGATATTACTTCTAAACCACCAGGAACTATTGAGCTAGAATAAAATGAATAAAATAAAAAAAATAATAAATATGAAAAGAAAAAAAAAGATAGTTTGCTTAACATCTTATTCATATAATATCACTTCTATTTTAGACCAGTATTGCGATATTATTTTAGTTGGAGACTCTCTTGCTAACGTATTATATGGCATGGAAAATACACACAGTATAGATGTCAATACAATGATAAGACACGCCTTAAGTGTTAAAAAAAAATTGAGAAAATCACTATTCATAATTGATATGCCAAAAGGCAGTTATAAAAGCACTGGTAAGGCTTTAAAGTTTGCTAAATACTTAATTAAAAAAACAGGTTGTGATGGAGTTAAAATTGAGAGTAATAGAAAAAATTTTAATATAATTAAAAGATTAACAGAAAAAAAAATACCTGTAATGGGGCACATTGGTTACACTCCGCAATTTAAGACCAAATTTAAAATTGAGGGTAAGGATAAAAAAAGTTTCAATAATCTTTTAAAAGAAGCCAAAAAAATAGAAAATGCTGGAGCATTCTCAGTAGTTCTAGAATGTGTATCAAAGCCTGCTGCTAAGCTAATAACTAATAAAATTAAAATTCCTACGATTGGAATAGGATCTTCTAAATACTGTGATGGTCAAATATTAGTAACAGATGATTTAATTGGCTTAAGTGGTTTTAAGCCAAAATTTGTCAAAAAATACGTTGACGTATATAAATTGATAAAAAAAGCTATTAAGATGTACAGCGCAGAGGTAAGACAAAATAAATTTCCTAATAGTAAAAATAGTTTTTAATATGAGTGATCCAGAAAACATAGATAGCAAGAAAGAAAATATTTTTATCACTTTTTACAATAAAAATAAGAAAATAATTATTTCCTTGATTTTTATTATATTTTTCCTAATAATTTCTTTTTTTATTTTGGTCGAGAAGGGAAAAAGAGATAATAGATTAATTTCACAAAAATTTGTTTCAGCTGAAATTTTGTTAAAAAAAGACCAAAAGTCTCAAGCAAAAAAAATATTAGAAGAAATAATTAATTCTAAAAATATTTTTTATTCTCCCTTAGCATTAAATATAATAATAGAGCAAAAGTTATTTCAATCAAATGAAATTGACTCACTTTTTAACAAAGTAATTGAAATAAGAGGTTTAGATAAAGATAAAAAAGATCTTTTAAGATTGAAAAAATTAATATCAACAGCAGATAATTTAAAAAAAGAGGAAATCATAAATGAAATAGATAAATTTATTAACAGTAAGTCGATTTGGAGAAATGTTGCAATAAAATTTCTTGTCAATTATCTAAATAGTAAAAATGATAAACAGAACCTGGAAAAATATAAAAAATTATTAAAGACTAAAAGATGAGAATTTTATTAATATTATTAATTCTGGCTTTTTTAAATAGTTGCTCGTTTGATAACAAAACAGGTATCTGGTCTGGGGATAAGGATAAGATTAAGACAAAAGAAATAAAAAAAAAGCTTAAGAACGTAATTATATCAAATAAAGTTAATGTTGATCAAATACCACTAAGTAAAAAAAAATTCGTAAAGCTACCCAAGGTTAAAAAAAATTTGATATGGGGTGACCCTTTTTTAAATACTAATAATTATTACACAAATCTTTTTTTTACAGAAAAAGAGGATTATTCAGTATCTAAAAAATTGACTAATAAAAAGATAGAAAAAGATATATTATTTAAAAACGAAAAATTAATATTCAAAGATATTAAAGGAACAATTTATATTTATTCAACAAATGACAATTCTTTGACAAAATTTAATTTTTATAAAAAAAAATATAAAAATTACAAACTAAGAACATATTTTACTACTCAAGATAATTTAATCTTCATTTCAGACAATATGGGCTATGTTTACTGCTTAGATATGAATAGTGGCAAACTCAAATGGGCAAAGTTTTTTGAGATACCTTTTATGTCTAATATTAAAGCAGTAAAAAAAAATTTATTCTTAACAAACGAAAATAATGACATATTAGTTTTAGATACTAATTCTGGAGAAAAAAAATGGAATTTTTCAACAGATAAAACATTATTCAAATCTGACTTTATTAATAATATTTTAGTATTTGAAAACAATCTTTTATTATTAAACACTAATGGAAGTACTTATTCTATTAATTTTATAACTAGACAATTAAACTGGATAGTAAATTTTAAAAATTTTTTAAAAACAGATACTTCAAATATATTTAATGGGAAACATCTTGTAAGTGATAAAAAAAATATTCTAATATCGTCAGATAATTTTTTATCACTTCATGACATTAATTCTGGTTTAAGATTTTGGGATTTGAACATCGAAAACAACCTTAATCCTATTTTATCAAAAGATCTTATTTTTCTATATGATAATGAATTTAATCTAATAGCAATCGACTCATCTTCAGGAAATTTATTTTGGAAAAAAAACTTTAATCAAATAAAAAATGATAATTTATTATCTTCAATGAAGAAAAAGAAAATTGGTGTTCTTAAAGACATTAAACTAATTAATGATAAATTGTTCTTAATCACAAATAAATCAAATTTAATTGAGATTAATCCATTCACTGGAGAAGTTATGAATTTTAAGATTCTACCAAGCGATATTAATTCAAACATAATTGTTGTGAAGGGCAAAATTTTGTATCTAGATAAAAAAAATCGTTTATTTGAAATAGGTTAACTAGATGATTTGCCACTAAGCAATGATAATTGTGTTATTTTGAAGTCTCCCTTTGCATCAATAGGATTGATTGGGTAATCACCTGTAAAGTAATGATCACTAAATTGTGAGTATGAGTTATTTCTTTCACCTTTTCCAAGGGCTTTATAAAGACCTTCTATACTTAAAAATCTTAAAGATTTAGCGTTGATATATTTACACATTTCCGCATTAGTTCTATTGTGTGCTAACAATTCATTTTTTGTTGGCATGTCAACACCGTAATAGTCAGGAAATTTAATTTCAGGACAAGCAATTCTAACGTGTACCTCTTTTGCCCCAGAGTCATATAACATTTTTACAATTTTTAGGCATGTCGTGCCTCTTACTAACGAGTCGTCAATTAGTATCACTGATTTATTTTTAACAACGCTATTTGTTGAACTTAACTTTAATTTTACACCAAAGCTTCTGATATTTTGTGTTGGCTCGATAAACGTGCGTCCAACATAATGGTTCCTAATCAACCCAAATTCAAATTTCTTTTTTGATTGTTCAGCATATCCTAAAGCAGCCGCAACCCCGGAATCAGGAACAGGTACGATTATATCAGAGTCCACATCCGTTTCTTTAGCCAACTCTTTACCAAAATCTTTACGATATTCGTAAGCACATTTGCCATCGATTAAGCTATCAGGTCTAGCAAAGTAAATATATTCAAATATGCAAGGTCTTGGTTTTTGCTTAGGAAAAGGTTTTATACTTGTAACTTTTTGCCCTTCAATACTCACTATTTCCCCATTTTCTATTTCTCTCAAAAATTTTGCGCCAACAATATCTAAAGCGCATGTTTCTGATGCAAATATGAAGGAATTTTTTAATTTGCCTAAAACTAGTGGTCTAATTCCAAAAGGATCTCTTACTCCTATTAATTTCTTATTTGTCATCATAATAACAGAGTACCCTCCCTGAATTTGAAATAATGCATCTATTATCTTATCGATTATTTTACCTCTTTTTGATTTTGCAATTAATTGAACAATAGTTTCAGTATCTGTTGTAGTCCTAAATATAGCACCATCTTTTACTAATCCGTCTCTCAAAGATATAGCATTTGTGAGATTACCGTTATGCGCAATACTTAAACCTCCACCAAATAAATCAGCAAAAAAAGGTTGAATGTTACGCAAGGATGTCTCGCCAGTAGTAGAATACCTATTATGACCTATTGCAAACTTACCAGGTAAATTCTTTATTACCGAGCTTTTTGTAAAGTTATCTCCAACTAATCCTTGTCTTTTTTCCGAGTGATAATTTTTCCCATCAAAAGATACAATACCACAACCCTCTTGCCCTCTGTGTTGAAGAGCATGAAGACCTAATGCAACAAGAGCGGATGCATCAGTGTGGTCTGAAATACCAAAAATACCACATTCTTCTCTTAATTTGTCAAAATTATATTTTTTCAATTTTATCCTTAGTGTCCTCTAAATCTTTACGCTGTGGAAATTCCTCAATTAAAATCTCACTACCTTTTTTAACAAATTCAAAAGAATAAGCACTATCAATATCTATACCCCAATTATTAAATGGATAAAACCAATTAGTTATCGAAAATAAACAGACCGAAACAATGTAGCCTTTAAATATTCCAAATAACAAACCAAAAGCTTTATCCATCGAACCAAAACCAGTCCATTTTACCGAGCTACCTATAGCTTTGCTAATCATTATTATAATGAAGAGTGAAATAAAATAAATTGCAATTCCAAGACCCACATCGTTTAAAAAAGGAGAGTCAATAAATTCTGAAACCCATGGTTGTAATTTTGGTAAAAGAAATATTGTTATTACAAGTGCTAAAATCCACTTCATAAAAGATATTAAACTTAATGCGAATCCTTTAGTAGTGCATTGTATTAAAAAATAAATCATTACTAGAGAAAATACGACGTCAAAAAAATTTATTTTATCAATCAAATTTTCAATTAAATCAAAATCCATCTTACAAATTTGTCTCTGGTCCAAAAGGTTTAAAGATATGTAAAAGTTTTGGTAATAAAGTTAAAACTGAAATTAACGCTAATAGCATGGCAATACCAGTAAAAATACCAAAGTAAATAGTTGGAATGAAATTAGAAAGGACAAGAATTGAAAATCCAAAAACAATTGTTATTGACGTGTTAAGAATTGCAATACCAACTGTACCATGGCACTTTTCAATAGTTAAATTGTAATCTTTAATTTTTTCGAATTCTTCTCTAAACCTGTAAATGTAATGTATGCTATTATCTACGGCAATACCTATTGTGATTGCGGCTATGGTTATAGTCATCATATCCAAGGGTATTTTCGCAGACCCAATAATTCCTAATATGAACAGAGCCGCTAAAAAATTTGGGGCAACTCCAATTACTGAAAGCTGTATATTCCTGAATAAAATAAAAAACATAAGAGAAATTCCAAGCATAACTATTCCCAGTGTTAAAATTTGTGACTTAAATAGACTCTGCAATAAGTTATTAAATAGAATTAAAACACCCGCTAATTTATACTCATCTTGAGATAAATCTAATTTTTTATTTAAGTCCAAGTTGATCTTTTTAATTAATTCATTCCTTCTTAAATTTTCTAGAGAGTCTTTAATTCTTATATTTATTCTTGCTTCATCATTTTCTACAGAAATATATGGACTAATTATCTCCCTTTTTATTTCATTAGGTATTTTACTGTAAAGAACAGCTATTTCTAAACTTTGGAGTTTTTTTCCATTTAAATCTTCTGCTACTCTAATTATTGATCCAAAAGAGAGAACTTTACCAATTTCTGGTAAAGAGTCTAAATAATCGTGGACCTCTAAGATCTTATCAATTTTATTTCTTGTAAACCAGTATTTTGCCTTATCGTCCTCATTATTTTCTTCCCATTCTTCAAAATCATCTTCCGACTCCTCTCGCTCTTTTTTTGGAAATTTAATAATTATATCTAAAGGTGTTGTTCCACCTAATTCATCATCAATTTTTTTCATGCCTTTATAAATTTCAGTTTGTTTATCGAAATAATTTATAAAACTATTTTCAACTTCTAATTTACTAATACCTCGTGCACTAAAAAGAATAATTAGAATTGTTAAACCAAAAATAACTAATGTGTTTTTCTGAGAAAATTTTCCTAAAGTTTTTGTTATAATTGATTTTTGACTACTTTTTAAATTAGTCACATCATCACTTGTAAAGCTACTAATTAGAGATGGAACTAAAAAAAAGGTTACCATCATTGAAACAATTAAACCTAAAGTCATCATCCAGCCAAAGTCAATAATTGGTTTAATGCCACTGAAAATTAATGACAAAAATGCAAAAATTGTTGTTAAGACAGTGTACAAAATCGGTAAAAACATTTTTTTTGTTGTTTCAAAAACTGCCAATTCTTTTGTAGTAGGCTCAGTATCATTCCTAATTTGTAAGTATCTAACAGTGAAATGAATATTCATAGCCATATTCAAAATTAACATTAAAGCTATAAAGTTTGATGAAATGACAGTAACCTTCCAACCTAATAGCCCGAGTAACCCTATCATGCTAACAACAGACACTAAGCAACCTAAAAGCGGAACCATAACCCATCTGAGATTTTTAAAAATTAACCATAATGTTAAAACTATAAAAATGAACACACCCACACCAAATACGACTATATCATTTTTTATAAATGTCATCATATCGTCAGCTATCATCGGTATTCCACCCAAATGAATTTTTGCTCCCTCACTATATTTGCTAATGATATCTCTGATTTCTTTTATATTTTGATGATTTCTTTTATTGTATAGATTTTTATAATTTTCATACTCTTTAATAAAAATTTTATATTTTTTTTTGTCAATAATGCCCTGATCATAATATTCATTTTTAGTTTTTACAAAATCTTCAAGTCTTTTATCTTTTTTTAAATAAACTACTATACCTGATGTTTTTCCATCTTCACTAATCACATAATTTTTATAAATTGGGCTATTAACAATCTCCTCAAAACCTCTTTTTTTATCTACCTCAGGGTATGATAATGTTTTGTAGTTTTTTAATCTTTTCATTAGTGACTCATCACTACTTTTTAAAAGAGGTACATCTATTATAGTTATAACACTTTCAACCCAAGTTAATTTTTCTATTTTAGACTTTAATAATTGAAGATTTATTATTGTTTCCTCATCTGCGAAACTTTTTACTGGAGAGTATGTTAAAAATAGAAAATCTTTTGAACCATACCTTTCATTAACTTCTCTCAAATACTTTAGATCTTTATCACCTTCCAAAAGTAAAGCATCTGACGATGCATCTAAATTAAAATTTTTTGAAAAATATAGTGACGCAATAGTTGAAATAACTATTATTATTAATGATAATTTTGATAAATCGGTAATTAATTTTTTGTAAATATTTAACAACATACAGATACATTTAAGCTTTTATATTAGCATTAAATATTATCAATAATTAAATTATTTTTTAGTTAAATCTTTAAATTTGGTATACATACCCTCAAATTCAACATGTATATTTCCAGTTGGTCCGTGTCTCTGTTTTCCAATTATGATATCTGCTAATCCATTAACATCATTCATTTTGGATTGCCATTCTGCGTGCTCTACAGAACCTAATTTAGGCTGTTTTTTTTCTAAGTAATACTCTTCTCTATAAACAAACATTACGACATCCGCATCTTGCTCTATTGAGCCTGACTCTCTTAAATCTGAAAGTTGAGGAATTTTATCATCTCTTTGTTCTACTGCTCTAGAAAGTTGTGAAAGCGCAACCACTGGAACACTCAGCTCCTTCGCTAATGCTTTAAGTCCTTGAGTAATTTCAGAGATTTCCTGAACTCTTCCTTCATATCTATTAGAATTTACTCTCATCAATTGAATGTAATCAACTACAATCATATCCAAACCAAATAATCTTTTAATTCTCCTAGCTCTATTACTTAACTTTGCAATTGAAATTGCCGGTGTTTCATCAATATAAAGTGGAAGATCATAGATATCTCTAGATGTTTCTATGAACTTATTCACTTGTTCTTCTGTAGCTTTTCCTCTTCTTATATCGTTAGATTGAATTCTAGTTTGTTCAGAAAGTATTCTTGTTGATAATTGTTCTGAGGACATTTCTAAAGAAAAAAAAGCTATTGATGATTTTTTTTCACTTTTTTTAATTTGCATTGCTGCATGATAAGCAATATTTGTCGCTAATGCTGTTTTACCCATTGAAGGTCTCCCAGCAATAATGATTAAGTCTGATTTATGTAAACCGCCAAGTTTTTCATCAAGATCTTTTAAGCCAGTAGGAACACCAACCACTCCTTGATCGCTTTGCATTGCTTGGGTAGCCATCTCAATAGTCTGATCTAAAGCAAAATTAAATTTTAGAAATGATTGTGAAAATGAGCCTCTTTCTGCTAAATCAAAAAGAGATTTTTCGGAGCTTTCTATTATATCTTCCGAAGATGTCTCTAGACTATCATCAAAAGCATCTAAGTTAATTTTATCAGCGATACTAATTAATTCTCTTTTAACATAATTTTCATGAATAATTTTACCATAATCAATCGTTTGTTTTGTTGAAGCTGAAAATCTTGTTAATTTAATTAAATATTCAGTACCCCCAACATCGCTTAGAGAGTTATCTTTATCGTTTTCAATGAAGTTTTTAATTGTAATAGGGTTAGCTATCATCCCTTTAGAGTTTAAAGTTTCAATAATTTTAAATATTTTTTTATGTCCTGGATCGTAAAATTTGTCTGAATTAATTAAATTTGAAACCTCATCCAAAATATCATTATTCACTAGTATTGAGCCTATTAATGCTTGCTCAGCCTCAAGATTTGATGGTAATTTTTTTTGATTATTAATAGCTAGGTCAACTTTTTCCACAAATGTAAGCTATTACATAAATTAGATTATTAAAGCAAAAGTTACTCACGCATAATTCAACCTGTGGAAAAGTAATGTTATTTGTTTTCTATCTTTTTTACTTCTACTTTAACCTTAACTTTTACTTCAGCATGAAAATTAACATCGATTGTATATTTTCCGATTTTGTTAATTTCCTGTTTTAAATCTATGAAAGAAGGCTCTACTTTAGAATTCATTTTTTCTAAAAAGTTAATCGAAATTTCTTTTTGTTTAATCGATGCATACAAATCTCCATTTTCTTTAGTTTCTTTAAAAAAAGTCAAAGTTTTGTTATTAATCTTATCAGCGGTCTTTTTAACCTCTTTTTTTATCTCATTATTTCTCTTATTTAGCTCATCCTTTTTTTTATTTACGTAATCTAAATTTTCTTTGTTTGATCTTAACGCTTTACCTTGAGTCAGAAGGAAGTTTCTAGCATAACCATTTTTTACCTTTACAACCTCACCTATTTTTCCCAGATTTGAAATATTTTCTAATAATATCACTTCCATTTTACAATAATCCTAATATTTTAGCTTTTTTAATTTCAGATGTTAGCCTTCTTTGTTTGCCTTGTGAAACTGATGTAATTTTCGAGGATAAAATTTTATTGTTTTCGGTGAGATATTTTTTTAATAATCTAATATTTTTATAATCAATTATTTCTGCATCTTTCTTTGAAAAAGGGCACTTTCTTGAGTATCTTACCTCACTTTTTTGAAACAAGCTCAATTTTGTCAAAGGATTTTGACTTCTTTTATTAAATTTATTTTGTCTCTTTTTCATCTAATTTTTTACCAAAATACTCTTTGCTTAAATCAAGTTTTTTATATCGTACTACTAAATCTCTAATTACTTTTTTGTCTAGCTTAATTTTATTTTTTATTTCATCTAGTACATTTGCACTACTTTGAAATTTTAAGTGTATATAATAACCCTTATTAAAGGTTTTAATCTTATTAGCAAAGTTCATAAGACCCCAATTTTCGTATTTTAAGATTTTTCCCGAGGAATCTGTTATAATTTTTGAATACTTGTCCTTAAGATCCTCCAGATCTTTTGAAGTGAGATCGTGTCTTGCAACAATTGTTTGCTCGTAAAAGTTCATTGTTTAATTAAATTCAATTAAAAAACGGTTTTATACTATCATATATTATCATTTACAATAGCTTAATTATGTGAGAAATCATTGACTAATGAAGGCTCTATTATTTCCTGGTCAAGGCTCTCAAACTGTTGGTATGGGTTTAGAGTTTTATAAAAATTTTGATTTAGTAAAAAAAATATTTTCAGAGGCCGATGAAGTTCTTAATCTCAAAATTTCTAAGATAATTTTAGAGGGACCTGAAGAAGATCTTAAGTTAACTCAAAATACACAACCAGCTATAATGATAGTTAGTTATGCAATTTTTTCAGTAATAAAAAATGAAATGAATCTAAATGTAAAAAATTTTGATTTTTTTGCAGGTCATTCACTAGGAGAGTACTCAGCTCTTGTTTGTTCTAATTCTTTAAGTTTTAAAGATGCTTTGTTTTTGCTTAGGGAAAGGGGATTAGCAATGCAAAACGCTGTTCCAGTTGGAAAAGGAGGAATGATCGCTGTACTAGGCTGCTCAATAGATGAAATTAAAAATTTTTTAATCTCTATCAAAAGTGGTGGGGTATGCGAGATAGCTAATGATAATTCAAAAGGTCAGACAATAGTTAGTGGAGAAATAGATGCTATAAATGAATTAAAAAAGATTTTAGATGACAATAAGAAAAAAAATATTATATTACCTGTAAGCGCTCCATTTCATTGTTCATTAATGGATAAAGCGGCCAAAGATATGAGCAGTAAGATAAATCTAATTCAATTTAATATTCCTAACGTTAAAATCGTGCATAATGTGACAGCTTCAACCAATAACAAAAATGAGAGCATAAAAGATCTTTTGATAAAACAAATTTACTCAATGGTAAGGTGGCGTGAAAGTATGGAATTTATGGAGCAGAAGGGAGTTAATGAATTTATCGAAGTAGGGCCAGGTAAGGTGCTAACAGGATTAGGAAAAAGAATTGTTAATAAATCAAAATTAATTAATATCAACACAATAAAGGACTTAGAATTACTTAAAAATGGAATTTAAAGATAACAAAATTATTATAACAGGAGCCACCGGTGGTATTGGAAACGATCTGGTGAAAAAATTTACAAACTTAGGTGGAAAAGTTTTAGCCACTGGAACAAATGAACAAAAATTATCTTTACTAAAAAAAAATTTTCCCAGTGTTATTATAAAAAAATTTCAATTAAATGATCACTCAAAAATTGAAAATTTTATTGAGGAAGGAACAAAAGAACTTGGTGGCCTCGACATATTGATAAACAATGCTGGAATTACATTGGATAACATTTCATTAAGGTTAACAGAAGAGAACTGGAAAAAAGTAATTGATATAAACATGACTTCAACTTTCTTGATGTGTAAGTTTGCTATAAAAAAAATGCTTAGGAATAAAAAAGGCAAGATTATTAATATAACTTCAGTTGTAGGACATACGGGTAATTTGGGTCAGGCAAATTATGCAGCTTCAAAAGCTGGTATAATTGGATTTTCAAAAAGTTTAGCCATCGAATATGCAAAAAAGAAAATCAATGTTAATTGCGTTTCTCCGGGCTTCATCGAGACTGATATGACCAAGCAAATTAGTGAAGAACATAGAAATTTATTAATTCAAAAAATTCCTTCTGGTGAACTAGGTAGACCAGAGGATGTATCTAATTGTGTTGCTTTTCTAGCATCAAATTTATCAAATTATATAACCGGTGAGACTTTTCATGTTAATGGCGGTCTGTATATGTCTTGACAAATACCATTAATAATTTATTAACAATATATCAAAAACAACAATAGGATTTTAAAATGTCGAAAGAAGTAGCAGAAAAAGTTAAGAAAATTGTAGCTGACCACTTAGGTGTTGAAGAAGAAAAAGTTACCGATGAAGCAAGTTTCATTGACGATTTAGGTGCTGACAGTCTTGATACTGTAGAACTTGTAATGGCTTTTGAGGAAGAATTTGGTTCGGAAATATCTGATAGCGAAGCAGAAAAAATTTTAACAGTTGGCGACGCAATTAAATTTATAGAGACAAAATCAGCAAAATAGTTTTTTGTTAATGGCTCCAGGCACAAAGAGTATAATGTTAATACTTTCATCTCCCTCTGGTGCAGGCAAAACTACAATTTCCAAAAAGATTCAACAAAAGCATAAAAACTTTAAAATATCAGTCTCTCATACCACCAGGAAGGCAAGACCTAACGAAATTAATGGTGTTGATTATCATTTTGTGGACGACTTAGAATTTAAAAAAATGATAAAAAGAGGGGATTTTTATGAGCACGCAAAAATTTTTGACAACTTTTATGGAACTTCAAAAAAAAGTATAGAAGAATTAACAAAAAATAATTTTGATATTTTATTTGACATCGACTGGCAAGGCACACAACAACTATCTAAATTCAAAGAACTAAAATTGTTAAAAATTTTTATATTACCGCCAAGTAAAGATGAACTTGAGAAAAGACTTAAAAGTAGAAATCAAGATAATCAAGAGATAATAAATAAAAGATTAAATTCTTATGATATGGATAAATTACATTGGAGTGAGTACGACTATGTTGTTTTGAATGACAATTTAGAGTCTTGCTATGCCCAAATTGAAAAAATTCTTTTAGATTATAAAAAAAATTTTATCAATTCTTAGGTAATTAATTTAGGTACTTTATAAGCTTATAGTAAGATTCTTTTTCAATATTCTCAGGTCTTAAGCTTGGTTTAAGATTTAAATTTCTATAAATTAAATTTACATTTTTAAAAATTTTATTAAACTTTTTGCTAATCATTTTGCGTCTACTTGAAAATAAAGCATTAGTAATTTTCTCTAATTTTATTATCTCATTAAAACTTAAAAATTGACTATTAGACGGTTCAAAAATTAATACTGAAGAGTCAACTTTTGGCTTTGGATAAAAACAATTTTTTGAAACAAAAAATTTACTCAAAATTGAAAGTCTGGCACCACATAAAATTGAAAGTCTACCAAAATTAGGAGAGCCGCTTTCTGAAACTATCCTATCGGCAACTTCCTTTTGAAACATTAGTATTAATTTTTCATATTTTGGTGGCCAGTTCTTAAATTTTACTAAATTTGTTATAATTTTAGTTGATATGTTGTAAGGCAGATTTCCAAAAATAATTGAATTTTTTTCTAATTTTTTCTCAATATTAAATTTAAGAATATCCTCATTAATTATAATAACTTTTTCATAAGCTTGAAATTTTTTTACTAAACTTTTAAATAAATTTTTATCTTTCTCAATTACTATTAATTTCTTAGGTCTTTTTAATAATAAATACTCCGTTAGGTTGCCAGTTCCACCACCTATTTCAAAAACGTTTTTGTTTTCTATTTCAATTTTATCCACAATCTTTTTTAAAACGTTTTTATCTGTTAAGAAATTTTGCCCTAAGGATTTTTTGGGTTTTATCATTAAATCTTTAGTAAAAATTCAATACATTCATTCAAGCTTCGAGGATCAGCTTTACCTTTATTTATAATTTTTATTGCTGTTCCATGGTCAGGAGAAACTCTCAGATAAGGTAGGCCAAGTGTTATATTAATTGCATCAAATTTATATAAAGCTTTGAAAGGGCCTAAGACTTGATCATGATACATGCCTATTATAGCATCGAATTTAAAATTTTTTCCTAAAAAAATTTCATCAACAGAAAATGGACCTTTGATGTTTATGCCAATATTTTTTAAAATTTTAATTGAAGGTACTAAAATTTTATTTTCGAAAGAATTTGATCGAAATTCATCGTTATGTGGATTTAGGCCAAGTATCGCCAATTTGGCATTTTTCTTAAATTTATTTTTAAAAAAACTGTGAACAGTCTTAGTCTTTTTTATTATTTTTTCTTTAGATATATTTCTCTGAATCCTTCTAACTTCTAAATGGGTAGTTATTGGAGCGACTGAAAATTTTTTGTTATGTATTAGCATAACCTCCCTTTCTTTGAGTTTGTTTCTTAAAGACAAATACTCTGTTACACCCATCCTTTTTTTAAAGATTTTCTTGTCTATTGAACAATTTATTACTCCAAAAATCTTTCGAGATCTTGCTAAATCGTCTGCTAAGTTTAAACATTTCTTAATATATTTAGCTGTTGGAACTCTCTGTGTATTGAAAGGATTCTTAAACTTAAAACTTACATCTAATAAATTCAAATTATGTTTTTTTATTTTTAAATTATTTTCATTTACAATATTTATTTTTACTTTTGATCTAAGTTTTCTCAGTTGAGCAGAAATCAACTCTTTATTTCCTATGATAATAATAGATTTTTTTTTTGCCTCACTTAAATTTTTCCAAGATTTAAGAATTATTTCTGAATTAATACTTCTTGGTTCTCCATGTACTATAGCTATTATTTTCATTTTATTATTTTGATTACACTTGCTTTTTCAGCTTTAGAAAAATGAGATATTGAAAAAAAATTTAATTTTTCTGATCTTAATCTATTTATGATATTTCTCTTTATTATACTCACATCTTTTTCTGATCTTTTAATCAGTTTTGTTTCATCTAATCGTAAAATAATTATTTGATCTAACCTATTAATTGGATCTGTGATTTCACCAATTTTTAAATTTTTTAAATTATTAAGTAAACTTTCATTGAGCTCACTTGTTGCTAACCAACCCAATGAACCGCCTCTTAAAGAACTATCTGCTATACTATATGTAGATGCTGCTTTTTCAAACCCATTACTTACAATAAAATTTTGTATCTCCTGAACTTTTTCTTTGTCTTGAAGGCTTAAAACTATTTCGGAAATTTTATAACTTTTTTCTCCTGAATATATTTCTTTTGAGTATTTTTGCAGCTCACCTTGAACTTCACTTTCGCTCAAGTTTACTTCTCCAGCATAGAGATTTAATATTAAATTATTCCATTTTAATTGAATAATAATATTATCTTTAAATTGATCGTAATCTAAATCATTTTTTTTAAAAAAATCAGGCAGCTCAAAAGCCTGCAAGCCTTTTGTAACAGCAATATTTGTTATATATTCATTAAAATCTACTTCATTATATTTTTTTATTTTAAATTTTTTAATTTCCCCTTTTTTAATCAATCGTTTTATCATTCCATCTAATATTAAATTTTTATATTGATTAATATTTTTCTCGGTAAAATCTATATTATTCATTATGAAATATGTTTTAAGTTCATTTTCTAAATCAACAGTAGTGATTATTTGACCATTTACTTTTGTAATTATTGTACTATCTATTCTTGCTGATAATTTTTGGTTAAAAATATAATTAAACAATATAAAAGTAATTATGAATATTTTAACAATTTTCATTAATTTATTTTAGGTGAGTTGATACTTGTAAAAGGCACAATACTAATATTGAACATGAGTGACTCATCTGGCTCTATATCTCTATCGTTATAAAATTCTCTTCTAAACACTACCCCTGCTTTAAAGCAATCTATAGAATATTGATAGCTTAAATCATAATATTCAGCAGAGTCTAATAGTAAATTTCTTTTGGTTGAGAAAGTAAGATTATTATTATCATTAAAATTATAAATTAAATTTGATTTTATATAACGCTGTTCTCCTACATGCTCTCGCTCTTCTAAAAAACTTACATCAAAATTTGTTGGACCATAAATAAAATTTGCACCTATTTCATTGTAATTAAAATTTTCATAGTTTTGATCAACATTAAAATTATATGTCAATTTTGTATTATTATTAGGACTCCATAAAATTTCACCAACCAAGTCAGAAAATCTTTGATTTAGCGGTGTGGGTCTATCATTATTTTCATCATCATTAACTATTTGTCCGATCGCTATTGATAAATTTTTATCCTGATTATCCTTCCCTTTAAAACTTCTCTCATACTCGAAACCCAAAGTCGCACTTAAACCGGTCTCTATTATATCTAATTCGTTTGTCCTATCTAAAGAAAAAATATTTGAAGGGTTGAGTCTAACGTTTTTATCTACATCTCTCATCTCTCCAGGCGCATATCTCAACATGAATTTTGGTGTTAAAAACTCCATAAAATTACTATTATTTTTAAATAATGGTAATTCACCAAAATATCCAAAAGCTCCGTGAACTTCAGATCTAAATTCATCATTATTATAACCCTTGGCATTTTTTGCTGTGTAATTTACGTTTTTAATTGAGCTCTTCAGCTGACTGGTAAAGCCAAGCTTATTTAACCATTTAAGTGAATCATAATTAATATCGTTAACAAAAAGTTGTGTTTTTTTATTAACATCGAAATTTTTAAATTCCAAATTTGATACCAAACTAGTATTCCCATAATCCTCATCGCTAATTAAACTCTTACTATAGGTTAATGATGGAAATAAATATTCAAATCTTGAATTATCTGTAATTGAAAGATTCTCAAATCTTCCTGCTGTAAATCCAAGTGACGATTTTTCCTCCTCAAAATAATATTTGACTGAACTTTCAAGAGTATTCATATCGCTATCAACTAATTCAGACTCAATATCATATACTTTCAGAAAAGTTCCATTAGAAACTTTTTGAATATTAATTTCAATGTTACTATTTGCATCTTCCTCATTTGTTAGCTCTTTTACTAATTTTAGAAAAAAATGATTCTTTGACCCAGGTTCCTTTTTAGCATCAGTTTTTTTGTAGCCCTCTGTATAACTAGAATCAATAATTAAAAACGAATTCCTAAAATCTTGTCTATATTCAGCTTGTAAAAGGGGATGTTCATCAACGTAAAGTTTAGGAGTAAAAGTTAAATCTCGATCATGTCTAAGATTAAAAAAATATGGAGCAACAATTCCCGCACCTAAGTTTGTACTATCAACAATTAATGGACTCAAAAAACCCGATTGTCGCTTAACAGTTGGATCTGGATGAAAAAATTTAGGGAAATAAAATATTGGGAAATCAAAAATTTTTAAAATAGCTCTATCGTAATATATAGTTTTTTTTGATTTTATGTGCTCAATCTTATTAGCTTGTATTGACCATGCAGGGCATTTTTCATCTTCTTCTAATTTACAATAAGTAAACACCCCTTTACCTAAAGAACTTTTTTCATTGCTTACCGATAATGTATTACTAAAAATTCGAGGATCGTTATTGCTACTAGTGTCCAACGCTTTAGGATCAAAAAACGCTCTAAGGTCTGAACCAACTATTTTTTGTTTTTTTTCATCTATAAAAATTTGAGAAAATTTGTATTTATTATTTTGAGTATCTATAATTAAAATTTCTCCTATTGAAGAAAAAATATTTGTATCTCTCGAGTAATTAAACATATTTACTTTAATTATATTACCTTCTAAATCCTTAATTGTAGAAGGCACGTTTGAAGTTATAATTCCATTGATGTCATCAAATTCTACCTCCGAAGATGTCACCGTGTAACCTTCATTCGTTATAACTTTAATATTTTTTTTTGTTCTAAGTTTGCCTAATTTCTTATTGTATTCAGCATAATCCGCAAAGATTGAATTACCTTTGGCATCACGGGCTTCAATATTTTTCTCAAAAATCGTTACCCCTTTTTTTTCATCAATTTTAATTCTTTCAGATTTAATATTAATATTTTCACAAAATAATTGATTTTGTAAGTTAAAAAAAACAAATAGTAAGAAAAAAAAATTTAATTTATTACTTTTCATAAAGCCTTAATAATCCAATAGAACAAAATAGAGTTACGGCAATTAAAGGCATCCAAACTGATAAGACAACAGATATTTTATTTGTTTGTCCGAGAGCAATCGATAAGTCTTTAAAATAGTAAACTAGCACACAAGCTATAATTGAGACAAAAATATAATATGTGTTGTTTATTTTATTTTTAGTTTCTAAGCCAAAAATAGAGGCTAAAAAGACCATTAATACTAAAAAAATTGGCAATGTGAAATGGGAATTAAGTTTTTCTTTAATCATTTCTTCTGAGTAACCGTCATTCAATATTTCATTTTGATTTCTTAAAAGATTTATAAATGAAATAGTATCAAGATTTTTGTATGCAGATTTAATTTTATTAAGATTAAAAATTGAGTAAAAATCAAGTTTTTCATGTGTGACCTTATCTTTTAATCTCGTATCAAAAATGTTTACATTGTGTAAAAGCCAATTATTCTCTGAAATATCTCCTTTTTCAGCTTCAATTCTAATTAAATTTTGATCAGTTTTATCAAAATAATATATCGATAATTTGTAAAGAAACTCGTTCTGAAGTTTTTTTGCATATATCATTTTAATTTCATTCTCGGATTTTTCTTTAATCCACACTCCATTTTTATTTATCGAAACTAAATGATCAACATCCTCCGAATATTGAGATTTTACTTGCTCGTAGTATTTTACCATTGAGGATGTAATGGGATTTATTGTTAATAATATTATCAATCCAATAAAAAAAGTTGTTAAAGACAAAATTGAGATAAGTTTGATATTTGAGAAACCAAAAATTTTAAATGTGATAAGCTCTTTGTTATTATTAATTGAAACTAAATAATACATAGTTGAAAGAAAAATAATGAATGGAAACATTTTAATGACAATATTTGGAGCAAACATTAGTGTAAGAATCAATGGTTTTTCAAAACCAACATTTAGATCTTTAAAAAATTCTATTTCTTGAAATAAATTTAGTAATATAACAACACAAGTAAATATTAGTGTCCAATTTAATATTATTTTTAGATAATTCTTAATTATGTAATTATTCAATACTTTATTCATTGCGATCTATTGTTTGAGGTTTTAAAAAATAATAATAGATAAGTTATTGGAATTAATAAGGCCGGAAATAAAAAGTAACTAATTGTATTTATTTTTGACGTACCAGTGTATCGTAAAAAGATTTCTGCTAAAATTAAAATCATAAATCCAATTAAACTAATTGAGTAATTATTTAGGTATTTTTTCTTTTTCTTAAAATTTGTTACAAGCAAAAAACATGATATTAACGCAATTAAAGGTATGTAAAAAGGCGTAGCTAATCTTCTCGACAATTGTTGAAAAACTTCTTTAGTTTCCTTTTTGTAATTACAATTAGAATAATTTAAATTTTTTAAAATGAAATTTCCAGAATTGCTAAAACAACTTAGTAAGTTTACAGTTGAGGTCTCTTGAATTTTTGGAATTTTTATAGATTTAGTCGAAATATTATTTATATTTAACTCAGTTTTTTTGAAATTTAAATTATTTAGTCTACCGTCTTCATTTTGAGATTGAATTATACCATTAAAAAGAATTATTTTTTTGCCTTGCACTTTACCTCTATTGGCGAATATGCTTACATTAGACTGCTTTTCGCTTGCATTACTTAAACTTTTAAAAACATTAGATTCATCTCTTATAAATATTGTTTCCAACTCTCTATTATCATTAATTTTTTCTACAAAAAATGTTGTTTTATTTAAGGAGTCGCTAAAATTGTTAGTTTTAATCAAAATATCAAAGGAGGATACAGTTGAGTCTCTCACCAAAGCTCTTGATTTATTAAGAGTATATGGCGTGACAAATATTGAAAAAATTAATTGCAACAAAAGAACGAACAAAGAAAATAATAAAAATAAATTTACTAATTTTATCTTTCTGATACCTGACATCCATAATATCACAAGCTCATTTTGTCTCTCAAATCTTATTAAGGAGAAATTTAAAGATAATAAAAAAGCTAATGGGATAAATTTTGTAATCACATTAGTGATATTTAGAGCACTAAAATAAAGATATGTTATTAATGAATGACCATCATCTACTATTAGGTCTAAAAAATTTACAGACCTAACTGTCCAAGCGATAATGGAAAATGCGAATAAAATTGTAATAAAAGACTTAGATATTTCTTTAAAAAAATATATGTAAATTTTGTTTTTCAGCATAAGATTTTATTGTATATAAATAGAGCAACATTAAAAAAAATTCAATTATTGGTTTAATTATTATCAATTTTCCATTGAAATCTAACATATTTGGACTTATATAACTCTCAACTCTACGAATTCTAGAGTAAAAATTTATGTCTTTAAAAATTAACTATATTAAAGGATCAGGCTCTAAACCTTCAGCGAATTTAGTTTTATTCTCTAATGAAAAATTTAGCATAAATGGTCTTAAAAGCTACCTTTCAAATTCTGAGTTTTCGTATATTAATGACTTATTAAAAACATCTGACTTAAAAAAAAATTTACTTGTTTTCGAAGTAAGCTCAAAAAAAAAAATTGTAATAATATCAATTAAGAATAACTTAAAAACTTCAGAAATAGAAAATTTAGGTGCAGAATTTTTTGGACGTATAAATTACGGTAAGAACTCTGAGTACTATATAATCTCTGACAGCGTGGCTTCAAAAGATGAAAATTTTTTAGGTCATTTTCTTCATGGATTAAAACTTAAATCATATGAATTCAAAAAATATAAGACAAAAAAAGAAATAAGAATTATCTCTTTAAATATTGCTGGAAATAAGAATAAACCATCAAATCAAAATCAATTAAGATTTAAAGCTTTAGAAGAGGGAACTTTTTATGCTAGAGATTTAGTTTCTGAACCTGGAAACATTTTACATCCAGATGAATATGCAAAAAGAATAAGTTCTCTTAAAAAAGATGGTTTAAAAGTTGACATTTATGATGAAAAAAAATTAAAGAAACTTGGTATGAATGCTTTGCTTGGTGTGGGCCAAGGAAGTATAAGAGGATCATACCTTGTAACAATGGAATGGAATGGAGCAAAAGATAATTCCAAACCCTTAGCATTTGTTGGAAAAGGTGTTTGTTTTGACACTGGAGGATATTCTTTAAAGCCTGCAAAATTTATGGAGGATATGACTTATGATATGGCAGGCTCAGCAGCAGTTGTAGGTTTAATGAAGAGCCTTGCATTGAGAAAAGCAAAAATTAATGCTGTTGGTGTTGTTGGACTTGTAGAAAATATGGTAAGTGGTAATGCTCAAAGACCTGGTGATATCGTAAAATCTTACAGCGGTAAAACAATTGAGATTTTAAATACAGATGCAGAAGGTCGACTAGTTTTAGCCGACGCATTAACTTTTACAGAAAAAAAATATGAACCGAAATTTATTATTGACCTAGCAACTTTAACAGGTGCTATTATTGTATGTTTAGGCTCTGAATACGCTGGATTATTTTCAAACGATGATAATTTGTCAAAAAAAATATTTGATGCAGGTGAAAAAGTTGAAGAGAAAGTATGGAGGATGCCTCTACATAAAAATTACGACAAACTAATGGACTCAAAAAACGCTGATGTACAGAATATTAATTATGTAGGTGGTGCGGGCTCAACAACCGCTGCTCAATTTTTGCAAAGGTTTATAATAAACAAAACACCTTGGGCTCATCTAGACATAGCTGGTATGGCTTTTTCAAAATACGGAGGAGCTTTAAACTCCCGAGGTGCAACTGGATTTGGGGTAAGACTTTTAAACCAATTAGTTGAAGAAAACTATGAGTGATACAGAGCAAACCCTCTCAATAATTAAGCCTGATGCTGTAGAGAGAAACTTAGAAAAAAAAATAAAATTATTTTTTGAAAAATCAGGTTTGAAAATTCAAAGTAGTAAAAAAATACATTTATCAAAAGAGGAGGCTGCGGAATTTTATAAAGTTCATCAATCCAAACCTTTTTATGATAAGCTCTGCACATATTTATCATCCGGCCCAGTAATTGTTATGATTTTGGAGGGTTTTAATGCAATTAAAAAAAATAGAGAACTAATGGGCGCTACAGATCCAACTAAAGCAGAGCCTAATACAATTAGAAAGTTATATGGAATTTCAATAGATAAAAATTCAGTTCATGGTTCAGACTCATTAGATAATGCTAAAAAAGAAATAAAATTCTTTTTTGAGTAATCATTTTCTAAAAATTTTTATTATTGCCTCAGAATATGAGACGTATTCTAAATTTTGAGTCTTTCTTTTTAAAGAGACAACATCATCATCTTTTTTGATATAAAATTTTTTTTGTAAAATTATTTTACCAGAGTCCAACTTCTCATTTACATAATGGACTGTGCATCCTGCTCTTTTTTCATTATTTTTTAAAATACGCTCGTAAGTATTCAATCCTTTGAATTTTGGCAAAAGAGAAGGGTGAATATTTAGAATCTTATTATCAAACTGCTTTATAAATTTTTTTGATAATATTTTCATATAACCAGCTAATAAAATTAAAGATATTTTTTTTTCCTTAAGAAGTTTAATTAATTTAGTCTCATTTATTAAATTCCTTTTATTAAAAACTCTATAAGGAATGCCCATTTTCTTAGCAATTTTTAACCCCTTAGCATCAGGGTTGTCGCTAACTACTAAGCTCACTTTAATTGGAAAATTATAATTATTTGACCGTTTTGATAAAGCAAAAAAATTTGAGCCGTTCCCAGATATGAAAATGCATGAATTAATTTTTACCATTTAATTTTATTCTTAAAAAAAATTTTTTTACTGCCTTTGTCTATAACCCCTATTTGATATGGAATATAATTTTTTCCAAAAAATTTTTTTATTTTATTAAGATTTTTTTGTTTAGCAACAAGACAAAAACCTATACCACAATTAAAAGTTTTTAACATTTCTTCATCTGATAATTTAAAAGTTTTTAACCACTTAAAAATATTATTAGTCTTGATTTTTGATAAATCGATTTTAGCAGACAATCCATCTGGTATAGATCTAACTAAATTTTCGGTAATACCTCCTCCAGTTATGTTTGCGCATGAGTTTATAAGTTTTCTCTCTGCAAGTTTAATTATCTCTCTCACATAAATTTTTGTAGGTTTTAATAATTCTTTTTTTAAACTGCTTGGTATTTTATTTTTTTTTAGAATATGTCTTACCAAAGAGTATCCGTTAGAGTGTAACCCGGACGAAGGTATACCTAAGATTATATCTTTACTTTTAACATTATCTCTTCGAAGCAATTTTTTTTTTGAAATTACTCCAACAGTAAAACCAGCTAAATCAAATTTGTTATTTTCATAAACACCAGGCATCTCTGCAGTCTCACCACCAATCAATTGACAATCAGATTTTTTACACCCATTTATTATCCCTTTTAAAATCTTTTTTATTTTTTTTTGGTTTATCTTTCCTATTGCGATGTAGTCTAAAAAAAATAAAGGTTTAGCACCTTGAACTACTAAATCATTTACACACATCGCAACTAAATCTTCACCGATCGTATCAAATTTATTAAATTTATTTGCTAAATCTAATTTAGTACCAACCCCATCGGTGCTTGATACAATTACTGGATCTTTAATTTTTAAATGGCTTATATCGAATAATGAACTAAACGCCCCTATATTACTTGAAGATAGAGAATTATTCGTTTTTTTGACATTTTTTTTGGTTATTTTCTTAATGTGTTTTACAAGTTTATTAGCAGCATAGATATTAACACCGCTTTTACGATAACTATTATATGTTTTTTTCATTAGTTATAGTGATATTTATAAAATATGAAAATTTTAGTTTTAATAAGTTTTATTTTAATGTTTTTTTTTAAAACAGGAAATGTTTTATCCGAAAAAAGCATTTTTAATGTTAATAATATAGAAATAGATACAGAAAATTACAAAAATAATGAGGAGTTTTTAAATAAAGCTTTTATAAAGGGATTTGATGAACTTACAAAAAGAATACTATTAAAAAAAGATTATAATGGGCTAAAAAAGACGTCATTGATTGATATAAAAGAATTAATTTCCCACTATCAAATTGTCAATTCAGAAAAAGATTTACAAAAAAAAACAACTGTCAACTTATTTTTTGACAGAAAAAAAATCAATAATTTTTTTTTTATTAAAGATTTAACGTATAGTGATCTCACCAACGTTCAAGTAGTAGTGCTACCTATTTTGATAAATGATAATAAAATTTACATCTATAATAATAATTTTCTTTATGAAAAATGGAACTCAGAATTAATCAATACCGAACAAAGCGACATAATAGAGTATCTATTACCAGTAGAGAATTTAGATACAATTCAAAAAATTAATCTTAAACAAAATAATTTGGAGGATATTAAAATTTCTGAAATACTTTCTGGCTATGATAATGATAACTTATTTTTTTTGATCGTAAGCACAAAAGAAAAAGAGGTGAAAATTTTTTTAAAGTCAGAAATTTCAGGTAAAAAAGTAGTAAAAAATTTTAATTTTAGATTTGAGGATAAAGACAGCCTATTTAATAATATATTAAAGGTAACAAAAAATGAAATTGAAGATATAATCAAAACGCAAAATATTATCGACGTAAGGACACCAACTTTTCTTAATATTAATTTAAGAATAATCAATAGAAATGACTTATTCAAATTACAAAATATTTTTGATGAAATAGATATTGTAGACAATTATTATGTTAGAGAGTTTAATAATGATTATGCTAAGATTAAGATAAAATTTTATGGAAAATTAGACAATTTCTATAATAAATTAAAAAAAATGGGCGCAGAAATAAAAATTACAGATAATTCATGGAGTGTTTCGTTAATCTAATGAGTCAATTGATTTTTAAGTTTCCTTTTAAAACTAGCTATTATCAAAAAGATTTTTACGTTTCCTCTAACAATTTTGAAGCATATAAATTGATCGAAAGTTGGCCAGACTGGCCAGATAAGTGGATAAACATTTATGGTCCTAGCGGCTGCGGAAAAACTCATTTATGCAAAATTTTAAAAGAAAAAATTAAAACTATTTATTTTATCCCAAAAGATTGTGATGAAAATATTGTATCAAAAATAGAGGAATATAAATGCATAATCATTGATAATTATAAATCAGATATAGACGAAAACTTATTATTTTCGTTATTAAATCAATCAAAACAATTTAATATATACTTTGTAATAATAACTGAAAAACCAGTCAATCTTTTTAAAATAGGTCTCAAAGATTTAGAGTCTAGGTTAAATAGTTTTATTGGACTAAGAATAAGTTTACCACCTGATGATTTATTAAGAGTAATAATTATGAAGTATTTTTCCGACAAACAAGTTCAAATAGATAACAAAAATTTGGAATATATAATAAAAAATATAGATAGATCTTATGAAAAAGTATTCAAATTTGTGCGAGATCTAGATAATTTGTCTTTATCTTCTGGAAAGTCAATAAATATTAATTTAATAAAAAAAGTAATAAAGTATGAATAAATATAGAACTCATAATTGCTCCGAATTAAATGAGAAGAATATTGGAGAGGAAGTAAAACTCTCTGGTTGGCTCCATCGTAAGAGGGACCATGGAAATCTTTTATTTTTAGATATTAGAGATCATTTTGGATTAACTCAGTGTGTTATAGAAAGTAACGATAAAAATTTTAAAATTTTGGAAAAATTAAAACCAGAGTCAGTGATTTCGATACATGGTAAAGTAGTTAAAAGATCTGAAGAAACTAAAAACAAAGAAATTCAAACAGGTATGGTTGAGGTTAAAATAAAAAAAATTGAAGTCTTATCGACTTCTCAAGAGTTACCTTTACCAGTTTTTGGAGAGCAAGAATATCCTGAAGAGATAAGACTAAAATATAGATTTATCGATTTAAGACGTAATGAAATGCATGAAAAGATAAAATTAAGATCAAATGTAATAAGTTATTTAAGAAAGAAGATGATCGAAAATAAATTTTTAGAATTTCAAACACCAATTTTAACAGCTTCTAGCCCTGAGGGTGCTAGAGACTTTTTAGTTCCAAGCCGAACTCATAAAGGAAAATTTTATGCTTTACCTCAAGCACCGCAACAATTTAAACAAATGGTGATGGTTGCTGGTTTCGATAGATATTTTCAAATCGCACCTTGTTTTAGAGACGAGGATGGAAGAGCTGATAGAAGTCCCGGAGAACATTACCAATTAGATATGGAAATGTCATTTGTAGAGCAAGATGATGTTTTTAAAATTGTAGAACCGATATTTTTTGATTTATTTTCGAAATTTGGAAAGAACAAAAAAGTAAACAATAAACCTTTTCCAAGAATTTCATATCATGAAGCGCTAGAAAAATATGGTACAGATAAACCGGATCTTAGAAACCCTATTGAATTGGTTGATTGCACAGATATTTTTAAGTCGAAAGAAGTAACGTTTAAAATTTTTAAAGAGAAAGTTAGCAAGGGTGAAATAGTGATAGGTATACCAGCTCCTAACACACAAAATAAACCAAGAAGTTTTTTTGATAATTTAAATAATTGGGCAATATCAGAGGGTGCGAATGGCATGGCATACCTAACTTTCGAGAAAAAAAATAACAAACTTTTAGCAAAAGGCCCAATAGCAAAATTTTTTTCTGACAAGTCATTAGATGACATTATAAAAAAATGTAAAATATCTGAAAAAGACTCTCTATTTTTTGTTTGCAATAAAGTAGGGGAAGCTCAAAAATTTGCTGGTATAGCAAGACAAAAAATTGGTGAAGAATTAAAGATTATTGATAGAAGCAAATTTATTTTCTGCTGGATAACCGATTATCCCATGTACCAATTTGATGAAAAAGAAAAGAAAATTGATTTTAGTCACAATCCATTTTCTATGCCGCAAGAAAATATTGGTGAATTCGATAAAAAAGATCCTCTTAAGATACTCGCTTATCAATATGATCTTGTTTGTAATGGTTATGAATTATCTTCTGGAGCGATTAGAAATCACATACCGGAATATTTATTTAAGGTTTTTGGAAAAGTTGGTTATTCAAAAGAAATGGTTTTAAAAAACTTTCCAGGTATGATTAATGCCTTATCTTTTGGAGCGCCTCCTCATGGCGGTATGGCTCCTGGGATTGATAGGATAATTATGTTGCTTGCTGATGAAAAAAATATTAGGGAGGTTACATTATTTCCTTTAAATCAAAATGCTGAAGATTTAATGATGGGGGCACCTTCAGAAGTTTCAGAAACCCAATTAAAAGAGCTAAATATTAAAATTAATAAAAAAAAAGACGATTAATTCTTTGACTTAAGATTTATTCTTATATCACTAAGATCTACCAGCTTTTCCTCGTAATTACTTCTTACAAATCCTTTAGATGTTATATTTTTAACAATTTTTAAAAACTTATCTTCTTCTTCGTTTTCTGGTTCTTTTGAAGATTTGATTGACGGAGTATGAGCTAGATTTTCTTTACCTAGATATGAAATAGCAAGTTCTCTAAAAACATAATCTAAAATAGATGTAGCGCTCAAAATTCTATCGTTTCCGTCAACCTTGCCAGAAGGCTCAAACTTCGTATCAATAAAAGCATCTACATATTCATCTAGTGGTACTCCGTATTGCAAACCTAAAGAGATGGCTATTGCGAAATTATTCATAAGCGCTTTAACTAATTCACCCTCCTTATTTGTGTCTATGAATATTTCACCTATTTTTCCGTCGTTATATTCACCAGTATGTAAGTAAATTTTATGTTCTCCAATCGAGGCTTTTTGTATGTAACCTTTTCTCCGATCAGGCATTTTAAATCTTTGACCAACCTGATTAATATTTTTCTTACTTTGATTTTTAATTGCATTTTCCACATTAGCTTTAGAAACGACTTTTTCGCTGAAATTTTCCATAGTTTTGTCTATCTTCTTATCTTTATTAATACTTCCAACTTTATCATCTTTTCCAATTTTTTTGGTTTTTCGATTGTTTAATTTAACCTCTATTACTTCAACCTGCCCGTCGTTCCTGGTATCTATTTTTGATAGCTCGTTTTCGTTAAGGTCGTCGAGCTCGTGTTTCGTTTTAAAAGTACATGTATAGTAAGTTTCTACGATAAATTTTTTCATATTTTAAGGAATCCTATTTAATGATATATATAATTTATCTTTGGTGTCTATTACATAATATACACCTTTTAAGTGTGTGGATTTATAATGATTGGTCAAATTTTTACTTGGTGGAACAAACAAACTTTTGGGACTTTTCTCAAAACAATTTTTTTTGGTAAATTTATGGGAAAAGATAGTTATGGGAATAAATATTATAAAAACAAAAAAGATGAAAGATGGGTAATTTATTCTAGTAAGATTGAGGCAACAAAAATAACAACAGATTGGTATATGTGGATGCATCACATGGTTAATGATGTACCAAATAATGATGAAAAAAAACATAGCTGGCAAAAAGAACATACTCAAAATTTGACTGGTACAGAAAAAGCCTATAATCCAAGTAAAATCAAAAAAAGTGATAAATATAAAAAATATGAGACCTGGAAAAATTAAAATATTTGTCTTTTTGTTCTATTTTTTAAGCGCAAACCATTTATATAGTGAGGATAATATTTCTACTTCACCCTTGATAAATTTAGAGCAGCTAAAACCTAGCTTTGAGGAAGTTGAAAATTTAAGTAATATAGAAGTGGAAAAAAATAATCTTAAAGAAAAAAAAACAAAAGATCTTAAATCAAATATCTTTGCGGTAAAAGTAATGGGTCTAGATAAGATAACTGCTAAAACATCACTTATGAAAATTAAACTTGGCGAAACAATGAAATACGGGGTTTTAGAAATAAAGGCATTAAAGTGTGGAAAGATAAAAAAGAATAATATTGTCGACGAGGCGGCATATATTCAAGTAAAAGATATTTCTCAAAGTCAAAGTGAACAAGTTTTTATATTTAACGGATGGACTTTTTCCTCTAATCCAGCTTTAGCCCCAATAGATCACGCTATATACGATTTATGGCTTGTAGGCTGTGAGTCTGTTTAAAGAATTTTTTCTTTTGCAAGCCAGTTTGTATCAAATTTTGAATTTATAAATTTTTCGTGTTTTAAAATTTTTTTATGAAGATCTATAGTTGTTGTTATGCCCTCGAGAACAAACTCATCTAAAGATCTCAAAGTTCTTTGTATCGCCTCAGTTCTATTTCTGCCTTTACAAATTACTTTTGCAATCAAACTATCGTAATAAGGAGTCACTTTACAACCCTGGAATATAGATCCATCTACTCTTGTTCTAAAACCAGATGGTTGATGACAAACTTTAATAGTGCCAGGACTTGGTTGAAAATCTAGTGCAGGATTTTCTGCATTTATCCTACATTCAATAGAATGACCTCTTGGATTTATATCATTTTGTTTTAGCGCTGTATCACCAGAAAAAGCAATCCATAACTGCTCCTTAACAATATCAATTCCAGTTTGTACCTCAGTAACAGGATGTTCGACTTGTACTCTAGTATTCATTTCTAAAAAGTAAAATTTACCATTTTCGAAAATAAACTCGACTGTTCCCGCACCTTCGTAACCGAGTTTTTCAACCATTTTCACAGTTTTTTCCAACAGTTCTTTTCTTTGATCATCATTTAGGACGGGGCTTGGAGTTTCCTCAATTAATTTTTGATGTCGTCTCTGGACAGTGCAGTCTCTTTCACCTAAATGAACTGTTCTATTAGCTCCAGACATAATCTGAACTTCGATATGTCTTGGATTTTTAAAATATTTTTCTATGTATAATTCATCGTTACCAAAAAATTTTTTAGCTTCACTTTTTGCAAGCAAAAATAAGTTCTCTAAATTTTTTTCATCGTCAACTATTTTCATTCCTTTACCACCGCCTCCTCCAGCAGCTTTAATCAGTATTGGATATCCAATTTTGTTGCCAATTTTTTTTGCCTCTGCTAAATCTTTTACACCACCATCAGATCCCTCAATTATTGGTAGACCGTACTGTTTTGCCAATTTTTTCGCCTCTATTTTATCGCCCATCTTTCCGATAATTTTTGCACTTGGGCCAATAAACTTTTTTCCATGTTTTGTCACTACATCAGCAAATTTTGAATTTTCAGATAAAAAACCGTAACCTGGATGAATTGCTTCAGCACCTGTAAGATCCACAGCTGACATTATAGAGGAAATATTGAGATAACTGTTTTGAGGCTGGTGGGATCCTATGCAAACACTCTCATCTGCTAAACGAACATGCATAGCATCAGCATCAACATCAGAATGTACAGCGACTGTTTGTATACCCCATTCTTTGCATGCTCTAATTATTCTAACTGCTATTTCACCTCTATTAGCAATTAAAACTTTTTTAAACATATTAAAATTTATTTTAGAAGAATTAAAGTTTGACCAAACTCAACTGGTTGACCGTCATTGACCAAAATTTTTTTTACAGTTCCGTCACTAGAAGATGGAATGTGGTTCATTGTTTTCATAGCTTCAACTATCATAACTGTCTGACCTTTTTTAATCTTATCTCCAACTTCCACAAATTTTTTTGCCCCTGGCTCTGGAGCTAAATAGGCTGTTCCAATTATTGGAGACTTAACTCTTATACCATCCGTATCCTCACCAGAACTTAGCACAGCTTTGTTTCCTGAAACAACACTACCCGTACTTTTGTGTTCAATAATTCCTTTAGCTGATTTTGAAACTTTTATTTTTTTGTCACCATCTTGGTATTCTAATTCAGTTAGTTTAAAATTATTTAAATGATCAACAAGTTCGCTTATTAGTTTTTTATCTATTTTCATTTTTTAAATTTATAATTGCTTTTAGTGCCATAGTATATCCTTTGGTTCCGAAACCACAAATTATACCATTTGCAATTTTACTTATCAAAGATTTATGCCTGAAATCTTCCCGATTGTAAATATTTGTAATATGTAACTCAATTATTGGAATTTTCAAAATTTTTAATGCGTCATGTATTGCCACAGAGGTATGTGTATAACCGCCGGCGTTAATTATTAGTCCATCTTGCTTATTGCGAGACTTTTGTATTTCATCAACCAATTCACCTTCTAAATTTGATTGAAAAAAAGTTACTTTTAAATTGTTATCTTTAGCAAAATTCTCACAAGCAATCTTAACATCTTTTAAAGTCTTTTTACCATACTTATCCTTTTCTCGTTCACCCAAAAGATTAAGATTTGGCCCATTGATTATTATGATATTTTTGTTCATTATTTCGATAATTTATTTAATAACTTAATTATGGCAAAAATACAATTGAATGGTCGGAATTTAAAAATTGAGCAAAAACTATCAATTAAGCAATTATTAGGTAGATATAAACTTGATGAAAATAAAATCGCCATTGAACTAAACGGAAGCATTTTATCCAAAGCTATGTTTAAAAAGACTTTTTTAAAAAATAAAGATAAAATTGAAATAGTTCATTTTATTGGTGGAGGGTAAATTGAAAAAAAATAAAGATATTTTAAGAATAGCTAACCTAAAACTTAGATCTAGATTAATAGTTGGCACAGGTAAATATAAAAATTTTTCTGAAGCTGCCAAGGCAATAAAGGAGTCGGGCGCAGGAATGGTGACGGTAGCTTTAAGAAGAGTTAACATATTGGATAAGAAGAAACCAACTCTAATGGATTATATTGATCCAAAAAAAATTGAATACTTGCCTAACACTGCAGGATGTTTCAGTTCTACGGAAGCTTTAAGAACTTTAAGATTAGCTAGAGAGATAGGTGGTTGGAAAACCGTTAAGCTTGAAGTTCTAGCTGACAAAAAAAATTTATTTCCAGATATGATCGAAACAATCAAATCAACTAAGGTTTTGGTAAAAGAGGGTTTTAATGTTCTTGTCTATTGCACTGATGATCCGATACAGGCTCAAAAGCTAGAAGACGAAGGTGCATCAGCAATAATGCCTCTGGCGTCCCCCATTGGTTCTGGTCTTGGAATTCAAAATAAATTTAACATTTCTATGATAATTAAAAAATCCAAAGTACCTGTTATAGTAGATGCAGGAATAGGTACCGCATCTGATGCTTCAATAGCTATGGAATTAGGTTGTGACGGAGTATTAATAAATAGTGCAATTGCAAAAGCAAAAAAACCAATTTTAATGGCTCGTGCTTTCAAGAATGCTGTAATTTCCGGCAGAGATGCCTTTATAGCTGGAAGAATGAAAAAAAGTTTTTTGGGTGATCCCACCTCTCCAACAACTGGACTAATTTAACTAGCTTTTCTTCTTGACCAAAGTGTTCTGATATTTTTCGTTTTTTTTGATCCTGGTTTTTTAATCTTCTTATCTGTCTTTTTATTAATTTTACCTATTGTACTAGTTTTTTTAATTTTAATATTTTTAATATGTTCAATAACCTTTATAGCTTTTTTACTTTTATTTAATAGCTCTATTTTATACTCAGGAATTAAGAGGCTTGGATCGGGTAATAAATTTATTTTAAAAGAATATTTTTTTTGAAAATACTCTATCTCTTTTGAAAGATAAGACTCAAAGTACAACTTAATTTTTTCCGGAATGTGAGCATTGATCGATTTAGTTTTATTATCGAAAGCATAAAGTTCTATTTTTTTCATAACCTTATATGCAAAGGACTCAAGAGTCAGATTAGTCTCCCACCTAATAGATCCTTCTCTCAATCTTTGTCTTGTCATTTCTAAAAGACCAAAATTGCTTATCCTTCCAATTTGAATTCTAGCACGATCTTTTTTGATACTATCCTTCATTTTACGCTCAACTAATCTTTTATTGTAAAAATTAATCATATCAATAAAATCTATTACGATAAGGCCAGACAAATCTCTTAATTTTATTTGGCGTGATATCTCTTCGGCTGCTTCTAAATTTGTATTTAAAGCTGTTTTTTCAATATTTATTTGTTTTGTTGATTGGCCAGAGTTTATATCTATTGCAACAAGTGCTTCTGTTGGGTTTATTACCAAATAACCACCTGATTTCAATTTTACTGTTGGCTCAAAAATATTATTTAAATCTTTTTCAATATTAGCATGGTGAAATAAAGGTGTTTTGCTTCTGTATTTTTTAACGAATTTCACATTTTTTGGCATTAATTCTTTCATAAATTTTTTGGTTTTTTGGTATCCCTCATTACCTTCCACATAAATATATTTTGTATCATTATCGTAAATATCTCTAACGGCTCTTTTTATAATGTCACCTTCCTCATAAATTAGTGATGGTGCGTTAGATGTTAGGACTTTTTCTCCTATTTCCTCCCATGTTTTGAGGGTATTTTGAAAATCTTTTTCGATTTCACTTTTGGTTTTATTTGCACCAGCTGTTCTTACTATTACACCCATGCTTTTAGGTATTTCAATTTCGTTTAAAATTGATCTAATTTTATTTCTATCACTAGAATTAAATATTTTCCTAGATATACCTCCTCCTTTTGCAGTATTTGGCATCAAAACTGTATATTTTCCAGCCAAAGATATGAAAGTGGTCAGAGCCGCTCCCTTTTGTCCGCGTTCCTCTTTTAAAACCTGTATCAATATTACTTGACCAGGTTTTATTACCTCTTGAATCTTATATTTTTTTAATCCGTAAGTACTCTTAAGCTTTTCCCTAATATTTTTTTTATTTTCATCAGGTTTAATCTCAGACTTTGAAGAATTATTAAGATCATTACCATTATTTTTTTCTCTATCTGTATTAGCTTGATTAAAACCGGTTTCCTCGGTGTTAGTGTTTTTTAGATCTTCTCTTATTTTTTCCTCAACGGTTTTTATAGCTTCTTTATCAGCTGATGGAATTTGATAGTAATCAGATTGAATATCGTTAAAAGCCAAAAAACCATGTTTTAACCTTCCAAAATCAATAAAAGCTGCTTGTAAAGACGGCTCTACTCTACTGACCGTTCCTAAATAGATATTATTCTTAAAGTTTAATTTATTTTTGTCTTCAAATTCATATTCTTCAATAGATAAATCTGACTTAAGAACAATTCGAGTTTCATCTGGATGCGATGCATCAATGTATAAATTTTTTTCCATTCTTTTTGAAATCCTTTTGATGTAATAAAATTAATTTTTAAAATTTTGGTCATATATACAACTATACTATCTTTTTAATTAATTGCACTAATATAAAATATTATAAAATGCCTTAAGATAGCCTAATTTTAAGCATTAGTTTATAATATAATTATGAAATATCTGAATTTTACACTAAAGACAATTATTCTTTGTTTAATCGTATTTATCTTTTTAATTTTTTCAACTCTTTGGTATTTTTCATCTGGCCTTCCAAATTATAAAAAATTATCAAACTATAGTCCTCCAATATCAAGCAGAGTTTATTCTGAAGAAGGAAAATTAATTGCTGAGTATGCCTTAGAAAAAAGATTGTTTATTCCGTATGAGTCAATACCCGAAAAAGTTATCAATTCATTTCTTTCTGCTGAGGATAAAAATTTCTTTAACCATCCTGGTATAGACGCTAAAGGCATCATAAGAGCAAGCATAAAAAATTTGAGCAATATATTAAATGATAAAAGATTGGAAGGAGCCTCTACAATTACACAGCAAGTTGCTAAAAACTTTCTCTTAACTAATGAAGTATCACTAAAAAGGAAAATTAAAGAAGCAATTTTGGCATTTAGGATTGAAAGAGCTTACTCGAAACAAAGAATATTAGAGCTTTATCTTAATCAGATCTACCTTGGCGAAGGCACATATGGAATTGCAGCCGCTAGTTTAGAGTATTTCGATAAAGCAGTAAAAGATCTTAATTATGTTGAGGCATCAATGCTAGCCGCCCTTCCTAAGGCGCCAAGCAGGTATAATCCATATAAGTATCCAGACCAGGCTTTATTTAGACGAAATTTAGTAATTAACAATTTATATGAAAATGATTTTATTACAAAAGAAAAGCATCAAGAATTTAAAAGACAGAAGATTAAACTTAAAAGAAGAAAAATTGAAATTGTTAATGAAGCGAATTCTTACACAGAAGAGGTCAGAAGAATTATTAAAGAAAAATATGGTTTTAAAAAATTATATTCTGAAGGTTTGAGCATAAAGTCACCTTTGAATATCGACTTTCAAGTTAAAGCAATATCAGCGTTAAGGACAGGAATTGAAAATTATGATAGACGACATGGTTGGCGTGGACCAATAGTAAATAAATTCAAGAGTCAAAATTGGAGAGAGATATTAGATAATATAAAACTTGATCCAACTTTAAATTGGGAGATAGCTGAAGTGCTTGAAGTTGATGAGAAAGGTTTAAAAATTTCAATAAACGGAAGTGAAAATTTAATTACATCCAGAGATATAAGATGGGCTTCAAAAAAAAATCATAATAAAAAATTTTCTAAAGGAGATTTCATTTATGTTAAAAAAAAACAAAACGGCTGGAGTTTAAAACAATATCCTAAGATTAACGGAGGTATCGTCGCACTTGATCCATATACAGGTGATGTAAAAGCATTAGTAGGTGGGTTTAGTTATAAATCAAGTGAATTTAACAGAGTCACTCAAGCTAAAAGACAACCAGGATCAGCCTTTAAACCTTTCGTTTATGCTGCTGCTCTCGAAAATGGATATTTACCTAATACAATAGTTTTAGATGCTCCGTATATCTCAGAGCAAGGAGTAGGTTTAAAAGACTGGAAACCAGAAAATTACGGAAAAAAATTTTACGGGCCCTCAACTTTTAGAAAAGGTATCGAATACTCTAGAAATCTTATGACTGTAAGAATTGCTGAAACTTTAGGATTAAAAAAGATTTTAGAACTTTCCTCACAACTTGACATATATCAAGATATTCCTGAATTACTCTCAGTGTCCTTAGGATCGGCAGAAACCTCTTTACTTAATCTTACAGCTGCTTACGCAACATTTGTTAATGGAGGAAAAAAGATAAATCCAAATTTAATAAAAAGAATACAGAATAGAAGAGGAAAAACTATTTATTCTTCAAATCAAGCAAAATGTGTAGGATGTGATATAATTGATGAAGCTTCTGAAAATTTACCTAAGTTAGTATATGAAAATGAGCAAGTTTTAAGTGAGGAAACAGCATATCAAATGACCTCGATACTTTCTGGAGTAGTGAAAAGAGGCACAGGAAAAAAACTTAAGAACTTAAATGTGCCTCTTGCGGGAAAAACAGGAACAACCAACAACAACTTCGACGCTTGGTTTATTGGTTATAGTTCAAATCTTGTTGTGGGAGTTTATATAGGTTTCGATCAACCTAAAACTCTAGGCAAATATGAAACCGGCTCTAAAGCCGCATTACCAATTTTTAAGAATTTTATTGAGTTAACGCTTTACAAGGATGATTTTAAAAATTTTTTAGTCCCTGACAATATATATTTTGCTCCTATTAACTACAATACAGGGGAAAAGACAAATTTTGCAGATAAAGATAAAATTATAGAAGCGTTTAAAACAAAAGATATAAACAACATAAAAAATAAAAAATTAAATTTAGATAATAATTATGATAAATTAATTAAATTTCGACAATTTTACTAATGCAAAAATTTGATAACAAATTTACAATCGCCTCAAAAATCCTAAAAAACATAGGGAGGTATCTTTGAAAAAAATAAAATCGAAGATAAGTTAAAAGTTTTGGAGGCCGAAGCTTCCAAAGAAGGTTTCTGGAAAGACCAAAAGAAAGTTAAACAAATAATTAAGAAAAAGAAGTTTTACGAAGACACCACAACATCTTACAATAATAATAAAAAAGAGCTGAAAAATTTAAATGATCTTTACACTTTGTCGTTAAAGGAGTCTGAGGATGAAATTATTAAAGAATGTGAAAACAAAATTGATTTACTTATTAAAGAAATTAAAAAAAACGAAATCAATTGTTTTCTATCAGGCGAGAATGACAGCTTAGACATTTATATAGAAATACATGCAGGCGCAGGAGGGACAGAAAGTCAAGACTGGGCAGAGATGTTAAGAAGAATGTATTTTAAGTGGTTTGATAAGAAAAAATTTAGATATCAAATCATTAGTGAGCACAAAGGTGAAGAAGCTGGAATAAAATCTTCAACTTTAAAGGTAGAGGGTAGCTATCTTTACGGATTGATGAAAAATGAGTCAGGGGTTCACCGACTTGTTAGAATTTCACCATTTGACTCAGGTGCTAGAAGACACACAAGTTTTGCTAGTGTTTGGGTCTATCCTGTAGTTGAAGATGATATTCAAATAAATATTAATGAAAAAGACTTAAGAATCGATACTTATAGATCTAGCGGAGCAGGGGGTCAGCACGTTAATACAACAGATAGCGCCGTGAGAATTACCCATCTTCCTACAAAAATTGTTGTTCAATGTCAGAATGAAAGATCACAACATAAAAATAAAGAAACTTGTTTTAGAATTTTAAAATCTCGCCTGTATGAAAACGAAATTCAAAAAAGAGAGACAGAAAATCAAAAAGAAACCAACTCAAAAACTGACATAGGGTGGGGTCATCAAATAAGATCTTATGTTTTACAACCTTATCAATTAGTAAAGGATTTAAGACATAAAGTCGAAAACACAAATCCCAAAAATGTATTAAATGGTGAAATTGATGAGTTTATAGAGGCAGGAATTTTAAATAATTAATGAAAAAATTTTTTTTTAAAACTTTATTCTATCTGTTAATCATTATTTTAATCATCCTTATTTTTTTATCATTTTATGGATACGAGACTGATAGATTTAACAATTTTATTCAATCAAAACTCAATCAATTCAATAAGAACTTTAAAGCTGATATACAAAAAGTAAAAATTAAATTAGATTTCAAAAACTTTAATTTATTTCTACAAACAAAAAATTTAAATGTGAGTTATTATAATGGTTCAATTCCAATTAAGGAAATTAGAGCTTATATACCTTTAAGGTCAATAATCCAAAAAGAAAAAAGTGTAAAAAGAATTTTTTTGAACTCAGATGAGATAGAGATAGATGATTTAAAAAAAATTATAATAAAAACAAAACCTTCTAATTTTAAAAGTTTTATTTTAAATAATTTAAATGAAGGAAAAATAAAAACTAATTTAAGTATTATTTTTACAGATCAAATGCAGATAAAAGATTATGAAATTGACGGGTATGTAAGAAATTTAAGTGGAAATATTTTGAATAAAATTGATTTAGGTAAAATAAATTTTATATACAGTTTTAAAAATAATTCAGGAAATTTTGATAGCATCAGAGGTGAACTCAATAATATTCCAATCTCCTCAGGTAAAATAGAAATTGCAAAATCTGAAAATATTATTTTAAAAATAAAATTAGATACAGTTTTTTCACTAGATGAAAATGATATTAAAAAATCTTTTAGTGAAATCGATAGTAAATATTTGCGAAATGAAATCAAAATTAAATCAAAATTGTCTCATAATTTAGATTTAGAATTAGATCATACCTTTAAAGTTAAAGACTATAATTATTCAACAAAGGGAGAATTAGAAAATTTTTCTGTTAAATTTTTAAGACCTATAAAAAGTGAGTATTTTGTAGAAGACATCCAGTCGATTACGTTTCAAAATGCAAAAGTGAATTTTTCAAATAATTTAAGAGAAGAAAAAAAAATATTTTCAGAAGGTAGTGTAAGTTTTAATAAAAATGAGCAGCAAAAATATAGCTTCTCACTATCAGAGGAGGGTAAAAAAGATAATTTGGAATTAAATTTTGATTTTTATGAGGGGTTGAATATAAAATTGATTAATTATGTAAACAATGAGAATAGATTATCGAGAATATCCTCAAAAATTTCAATTCATGATAAATTTTATTTTATAGATAGTTTAACCTTGACGGAAGATAAAAACAAAATTGAGATAAATAATTTAAAACTATCTAAAAATTTTTCATTTATTTCTGTTAAAGATGTAAGAATTAAAACTTTTAATAAAGACAAAATTATTAACAATGATTTTTATTTGAAATTTGGAAAAAAAATAGAAATAAAAGGGAATAAATTTGATGCAAGCAATATTATAAATTTCATTAACGAAAATAATCAAAGCAACTCTCTAAACTTTACTAAGAATATAGAAATTAGTTTAGAAGAAATCTTAAACCCGCATAATACAATTAATAAATTCAATTTATTAGGAAGAATAGAAAAGGGGAAATTTACAAAAATTAATTCGAAAGGACAATTTTCTGATGATAAATTTTTAGACATATCTTTAATTAAAAACAAAAAAGATAGCAAAAAATATATAGAGATTTATTCTGATCATCCCAAATTTCTTCTTTCAAATAATAATTTTTTTAGCGGCTTAAGCGAGGGCAAATTACTCTTCACGTCAGTTTTCGACGAGAAAGGTAGTATATCTAATCTTACAATAGAAAATTTTAAAGTTACCAATGCACCTGGATTTGTAAAATTATTATCACTTGCTGACCTGGGTGGTATGGCAGATTTAGTTGAAGGTGAAGGTTTGAGTTTTAGTAAAATGGAGATTAAATTTAATAAAAACAAAAAAATTTTAAAACTTGATGAGCTCTATGCAATTGGTCCAAGTATTTCAATTTTAATGGACGGTTTTGTAGACAGCAAAACAAACTTAGTAAGCCTCAGAGGAACTATGATACCTGCAAAAAACTTAAATAAAGTGTTATCCAAAATACCCGTTGTTGGAGATATATTAATACCCAAAGAGGTAGGCGAGGGACTATTTGGCGTAAGTTTTAAAATGAAAGGATTACCTGGAGACATTAAAACCTCAGTGAATCCTTTAAGGACACTTACACCAAGATTTATTCAAAGAGCGTTAGGTAAGAGTAAAAATTAAATAATTTTAATTTTATAATGTTTTTTTTTCCCAAAAGAAATTTTCACTTGTTTATCTACAAAATCAATTAGACTAAGTCTTTTTTTAATATCGCTAACTAAGTTGTCATTTAATTTTATACCATTATTTTCTATAGCTCTTCTTGCCTCACTTTTGGAAGAGGTAATTTTATTTGAGGCTAAAAATTCTAGTAATTCTATTCCATCTTTCATTAATTCTTTTTTAACCTTAATTTCAGGTAAATTTTTACTGATTTGACCTAATTTAAAGGTTTCGATCGCTGTTTTTTCAGAATCCAAAGATTTTTTTTCGCCATGTAAAATTTTGGTAGCCTCATTGGCAAGTAAAATCTTTAATTCATTAATATCTTTATCGGAGGAAGTAATTTTTTCAATGTAATCAATATCCAAATCAGTAAAAAATTTTAAAAATTTTTTCACATCTCTGTCATCTGTATTTCTCCAAAACTGCCAATAATCATAAGGTGATAAAAGTTTATCATTTAGCCAAATAGCGCCTTTTTCTGTTTTGCCCATTTTTGCTCCGGACGCAGTGGTAATTAAGGGTGAAGTTAGTCCAAAAGTTTCTTTACTAGATATTCTTCTAATTAATTCCACCCCATTTATTATATTCCCCCATTGATCAGATCCACCTAATTGTAAAATACAGTTTTCTTTTTTATTTAATTGGTAAAAGTCATATGCTTGTAAAATCATATAATTAAATTCTGTGTAGCTTAAGGACTGTTCTCTATCCAATCTAAGTTTAATGCTATCAAATGATAGCATTTTGTTTATAGTAAAATGCTTACCAATTTCCCTTAAAAATTCTATATAATTAAGCTTGCTTAGCCAATTATAATTATCAACAAAAATTGGCTTAGTTTTTTTATTTTTAGATTTTAAAAGTTCAACTAGTGTTTTCTTAATCGTCTTTATATTTTTTTTTACCTCTTTAGTATTTAAAAACTTTCTTGTTGTATCTTTACCTGAGGGATCACCTATTAATGTAGTCCCACCACCTAGTAGCACAATCGGTTTGTGACCATGTTTCTGCATTAACCTTAAAATCATTATTTGCAATAGGCTTCCAGCATGCAAACTTGGAGCAGTGGTATCAAATCCGATATAACCAGAGATAGACTTGTTATGACAAATCGTATCCAAGGCCCTTATATCAGTGCATTGGTTAAGGTAACCGCGATTTTCGAACTCTTTTATAAAGCTACTTTTCATTTGATATTTTAGCAATAAATCTATTTTTATACTAAAATCAGTTTAAATAAATATAAATATGAAAAAACTTTACACAGCTTTAGGTCTAATGAGTGGTACATCAGGCGATGGTATAGATGCATCTATAATAAATTCAGATGGAGAAACAAGTTACGAGGTAATATTTGATAAATATTATGAATATAATGAAAATATCTATAATAAAATACACAGTTTAAAAGATAGAATAAATAGCAGCAAAGATCTTTCTCTTTTAAAAAACGATCTTAATAACTTAGAAAAAGATATAACTTTATTTCATGCAAAAGTGATAAAAGAAATATTAAAAAATTTAAATTTTGATTTAATCGGGTTTCACGGTCAGACAGTATACCATAATTCAAAGGAAAAAATATCTAAACAATTAGGTGATGCTAACTTATTATTTCAATTAATAAATAAAAAGATCGTCTACGATTTTAGAAAACAAGACTTAGAAAATGGTGGAGAGGGCGCTCCATTAACACCAATATTTCATAATCTGATACTTAAAAACAACCTGGTAAAAACACCTTCTTGTATTTTGAATATTGGAGGGATCTCAAATATTACTTTAGTAGAAGACTATGACTCATTTAGCTTTACTAGCCGCGACATAGGTCCTGGAAATTGCTTAATTGATAAATGGGTCAGGGGCAATTCTAAAAATAAATTTGATAAAGATGGAATGTTGGCTAATAGAGGTACAATTAATGAAATTATACTGGAGCAAATTCAGGAACTTTACGAAAATAACTCAAAAAATATATCATTAGATGTTAATGATTTTGACGTATCTTTTGCTCGAGGATTATCTTTGGAAGATGGAGCTGCAACCTTGACAGAATTTACAAGTGCTATTTTAGCATCTGCAATAAGCTTACAAAAAAAAAAATTTAATAAAGATGAATTAACAATATTATTAGCAGGCGGTGGGAGAAAAAATAAAACATTAATTCGTAATTTAAAAAAAAAACTAAGCAGTAAAATTAAATTACAATTAATTGATGACTATGAAATTGATGGTGATTTTGTAGAATCTCAAGCTTTTGCGTTTTTATCAATTAGATCCTTATTAAGATTGCCGATTTCTTTTCCAAATACAACTGGATGTAACAAACCAAGTTTAGGAGGTAAATTAATTAGCAATTAGATTAGTGCTGTTTTTTCCTTGATGTACTTTTCTATTTCATTATTTAAATCATCTTCTTTATTTTTAAAAAAATGATTAGCATTCTTTATTTTTGAAAAGGCAACTTCAACACCTTTTTGACTTTTTATTCTTGCATCAAGTTCCTGAATACTCTCTTTTGTAACTAACTCGTCGTTCTCACTATAAACAACTTGACCCGATGTTGGGCATGGTGCTAAAAATGAAAAATCATAAACATTTGGCTGAGGTGAAACCGCGATAAAATTATTTACTTCGGGTCTCCTCATTATCAACTGCATACAAATTAATGCACCAAAGGAAAATCCAGAAACCCAGCACTGGCTGTAGTCTAAATTCTCTCTTTCAATCCAATCCAATGCAGCTGCTGCATCGGATAATTCACCTTGACCGTTATCAAATATTCCCTCACTTTTGCCAACACCTCGAAAATTTATCTTTATTACCGAAAAATTATTCTTAAGAAAAATATTGTACATTAATTGGACGATTTTATTATTCATTGTTCCTCCGTATTGAGGATGAGGATGTAAAACTATTGCGACTGGTGATCCAAATTTTGGATTTTTATAGTATTTTCCCTCTAATCTACCGGCTGGCCCTGGTATAAAAATTTCTGAACTTTTTGGCTTCATCAGTTTAATAATGATAATTATTTTCAAAAAAAGTCTTGCTTTATATCACGTTTTAATGCGGCAAATAAAATTTTTTATTTCCTACTATTTTACTAGGCTTTGCTGAATAAGTGTTATAATACAACACAAATTTATGAAGCTAACAACTAAAGGTAAATACGCCATTATGGCAATGGCCGATCTCGCGTCTTTTTCTGATCAAAAACCAGTAAGCCTTAATGAAATATCGGTACGACAAAATATTTCTCTAGCTTACCTGGAACAATTATTCATTAGATTAAAAGATGAGAAATTAGTAAGAAGTTCGAGAGGTGCAGCTGGTGGGTACAGATTAGATAGACCACCGTCTCAAATTAAATTATCTAATATTATTTTAGCTGTTAATGAGCAAGCCAAAACACTTGGCTGTAAAAAAGATTCAAAAAGAGGATGCAATCATAAATTAAAAAAGTGTATCACTCATAATCTATGGGATAAACTCGATCAACATGTAAATGGTTTTTTTGAAAACATTAAACTAGATGAGCTAATTACAAAATGAAAAGAAATGATAAAATAGATTCAGTTAAAGATTATAAATACGGTTTCACAACTGAGATAGAAGATTTTAAGGCTCCCAAGGGACTAAGTGAGAATACGATTAAATTTATTTCAAAAATAAAAAATGAACCAAAGTGGATGTTGGAATGGAGATTAAAAGCCTATGAAAGACTTAAAAAATTGAAAGAACCTGATTGGCAAAAACCAAAATATCCAAAAATTGATTATCAGGATTTATATTATTATTCAGCTCCTAAAAGCATGAAAGATAAACCGCAAAGCTTAGACGAAGTAGATCCAAAACTTATAGAAACTTATAATAAGCTTGGAATTCCATTAAATGAGCAAAAAAGACTAAGCGGTGTTGCTGTGGATGCAGTTTTTGACTCTGTTTCTGTTGCTACCACTTTTAAAGACGAATTAACAAAAAAAGGTATAATATTTTGTTCAATATCAGAAGCTATACAAAAACATCCAGCACTAGTAAAAAAATATATAGGTTCAGTCATCCCTTTAACCGATCATTACTTCGCAACTTTAAACTCTGCAGTTTTTACTGACGGTTCATTTGTTTATATTCCTCCAAATGTTAAATGTCCTATGGAGTTATCAACGTATTTTAGAATTAATGCGTCACAGACAGGCCAATTTGAAAGAACTTTAATTATCGCTGATAAAGGCAGCTATGTCAGTTATCTTGAAGGCTGTACAGCACCAATGAGAGATGAAAATCAATTACATGCTGCTAACGTTGAGCTAATAGCATTAGATGATGCTGAAATAAAATATTCGACCGTGCAAAATTGGTATCCAGGTGACGAAAAAGGTAACGGAGGTATTTATAATTTTGTAACTAAAAGAGGAGCCTGTAGAGGCAAAAATTCCAAAATTTCCTGGACACAAGTTGAAACAGGTTCAGCTATTACATGGAAGTATCCCAGTTGTATATTGCAGGGCGATAATTCTATAGGAGAATTTTATTCAATTGCAATCACAAACAATTATCAGAAAGCTGACACAGGTACTAAGATGATTCATTTGGGAAAAAACACTAAGAGCAAAATTATTTCTAAAGGGATATCAGCTGGAAATGCCGATAATACTTATAGAGGTCTTGTAGATATAAACGCAAAAGCATCTAATTCAAGAAATTACACTCAATGCGACTCTTTATTAATGGGAAATAAATGTGGAGCTCACACAGTGCCATACATAAAAAATAAAAATTCTTCATCTACAATAGAACATGAAGCCACAACCTCGAAAATAAACGAGGATCAATTATTTTACTGTAATCAAAGAGGATTAAGCCAAGAAGAAGCTGTTAGCTTGATAGTGAACGGGTTTTGTAAAGAAGTTTTACAACAGTTACCTATGGAGTTTGCAGTTGAGGCTCAAAAGTTAGTTTCTATAAGCCTAGAAGGGAGCGTTGGGTAATGCTAGAAATCAAAAATTTAAAAGCAGAAACTGATGAGAAAAAAATTTTAAAGGGACTAAACCTTAATATTAAACCTGGTGAAGTTCATGCTATCATGGGTCCAAATGGATCTGGCAAAAGCACTCTTGCAAACATTCTTTCTGGTAAAGATGGATATCAGATTTCTGGAACTTTAAAATTTGAGGGTAAAAATTTAAATGAAATTTCTATTGAAGAGAGAGCTCAAAAAGGAATTTTTTTAGCCTTTCAGTATCCTATTGAAATTCCTGGGGTTAATACAAGCAATTTTTTACGAACATCATTGAATTCAATAAGAAAATCAAGAGGAGAAAAAGAAATTGATGCAATTAATTTTTTAAAACTAATAAAAAATAAGTCAAATGAACTTGGCATTGATGAAAAATTTTTATCAAGGCAGCTTAATGTTGGTTTTTCTGGTGGAGAGAAAAAGAAAAATGAAATATTACAATTAAAAATTTTAGAGCCAAAACTTGCAATCTTAGATGAAACTGACTCTGGGCTTGATATAGACGCTTTAAAGATTGTGGCTGATGGAGTGAATTCTTACAAAAATAAAGATAATTCATTTTTAATAATTACTCATTACCAAAGATTACTAAATTTTATAAAACCAGATTATATTCATGTTCTTTCAGATGGGAAGATTATTAAAACAGGAACTAAAGAACTTGGAAATGAGTTAGAAAAAACTGGTTACAAAAAATTAAATTAAATGGCATATAATTTTGACATAGATTATAAAATCAAAAATTTTGTAAATGAGAGGAAAAAAAGTTTAAGTGAATTTGAAAAAAAGGGTTTTCCAAATAAAAAAATAGAAGAGTGGAAGTTTACAGACTTAAATAAAATTATTAAAGATAACTTCAATAAATTGTCTAATAAGATAAAAGACGAAAACATCAAATTTACACCTGAAGTTACATTTGAACACAACTTTATTACATTAGTTAACGGGCATCTTAAAGAATACAATTTTGACTTGGAAGGTAAGCAGGGCAAAAATTCTATAACTTTAAAAAAAATCAATCACGACGAATACTTTAAAAATATAGGCTCTATTGAAAAAAATTCGATGCTAAATTTGAATATTGCTTTAGTTGATTGTGGATTTCAACTTAAAATTGATGATAATTACAATTTTAAAAAACCAATCGTAATTTATAATTATTTTACAAAAAATCTAGATAATAAAATTATCAACAACTCTGAAATAATAAACTTGGGAAAAAATGCTAAGGTAAAAGTTTTAGAACTTTTTATCAATCAAAACCACGCAACCTTTTTTAAAAATACATTAAAATCTTATAGAGTTTCAGAAGACGCATCTTTAAACTATTATTTTGTAAATCTTAAAAAAAATAATTGTTTTAGCTATAATTATTTAAAAGCAGATATTTTTAAGAATTCTAACTTTGAAAATTTTATTTTCTCCTCTGGAACTAAATTTTTAAAATCTGATCTAAATATTAATTTATTAGATAATAATTCAGAATGCGCTATAAATTCTGGGTTATTCCTCAATAAAAATATTCATCAAGAAATAAAAACACATATTAATCATTTAAAGCCTAATACTAGAAGCAATCAAAATATCAAAAAAGTTTTATCGAGTGGTAGCAAAGGAATATTTCAGGGTAAAATTTTTGTGGATAGTGAAGCTCAAAAAACAAATGCTTATCAAATTAGCAAAGGCTTAATTCTTGACGAGAAATCGGATTTTACTACTAAACCTGAGCTGGAGATATATGCGGATGATGTCAAATGTTCTCATGGATCTACATCAGGAAATATAGATAAAAATTTATTATTTTATTTAAGATCTAGGGGTATAAACAAAATGGATGCAATTAAGATTATCATCAAAGGATTTCTAGAGAGTATTATTACAGATATCGCAGATAAAGAGATAAAAGATTTAGTTGATAGACATTTAGAAAAAAATATAAGTTATGAAAATTGATAATATAAAAAAAGATTTTCCCATTTTTAAAGAAAAAATAAATGGAAAAAATTTAGTTTATTTAGATAGCGCTAATTCATCTCAAAAACCAAAAGTTGTAATTGATAGTATTTCAAAGTTTTATGAGTCCGAATATTCTAATGTAGGTAGAAGCGTCCATACTTTAGCAGTTAAAGCAACGAATAAATTTGAAGAGACCAGAGATTTAGTAAAAAAATTTATTAATGCTCAATTTAGGGAAGAAATAGTTTTTACGAAAGGTGCTACAGAAGCAATAAATCTTGTAGCCAACTGTTTTGGTGAAAAGTTTATAAAAGAGGGTGATGAAATAATTTTAACAGAATTGGAACATCATTCAAACTATGTTCCGTGGCATTATCTTAGAAATAAAAAAAAAGCGGTAATAAAATTTGCAAGACTTAATGATGATTTAGAAATTAAGGCTGACGAAATTCAAAAATTAATAACTAATAAAACTAAAATAATTGCTTTAACACACATATCAAACGTGACTGGCGGTATAAGCCCCATTAAAGAAATAATAGATCTTGCCAGATCAAAAAACATTCCTGTTCTTATAGATGGTACTCAGGGAGCTCCACATATAAAACTAGATATGCAAAGTTTAGATTGCGATTTTTACGCAATATCGTGTCATAAAATATACGGCCCTAATGGTTTAGGAATTTTATACGGAAAAAAGAAGTGGTTAGACCAATTTCCGCCCTACCAAGGAGGTGGTGGTATGATAAATGAGGTTAAAAAAGATGTAGTAACTTTTGCTGAAAGTCCAATTAAATTTGAAGCTGGTACTATGCAAACAGCTGAAGTGGTAGCTTTTAGCGAGTCATTGAAATTGATTAATAAGATTGGAATAGAAAAAATTAACGAACATGAAAATAAAGTTTTAAATTACGGAATTCAAGAATTGAAAAAAAATAATTCTGTTAAAATTATAGGAAATCCAAAAAAAAGAGCATCCGTAATCTCTTTTACCATTAAAGGGATTCATCCCCACGATATCGCAACAATATTAGATGATGAGGGTGTAGCAATAAGAGCAGGACACCATTGCTGTCAAATTTTGCACGATAAAATTGGTGTTTCAGCAACTGCCAGAGCATCAATTGGTTTGTATAATGATAAAAAAGATATTGATGCTTTAATAGGATCGATTGAAAAATGTAAAAAAGTTTTTAAGTTATAGATGGAAGCAAAAGAGTTATATAAGGAGATTATTTTAGATCACGGTAAAAATCCAAGAAATTTTGGAAAATGCGAGAACTTCACTTCTGACGCCAAAGGCCACAATCCTCTTTGTGGTGATAAGGTTCATATTTATGTGAACGTCAACAAAGATAGAAAGATTTTAGATTTAAGTTTTGAAGGGGAGGGTTGTGCTATTTCTCTAGCTTCAGCGTCAATTTTGACCGATATTATTAAGGGCAAAGAGAATGCAGTTGCTGATAAAATAATTAAAGATTTTTTAAACATGATAAAAACTAGCGAAAAATTAACTTTAAATAGCTTAAGCGATGATCAGGTAACAACATTAATGTCCTTATCCGGAGTTAAGGAGTTTCCTATGAGGGTTAAATGTGCAACTATGGCTTGGCATACTTTATCAAATGCTTTAAAATCAAAAATATAATGAGCTTAAAAGAAAAAATAATTAAAGAAATTAAAAAAATTTACGATCCAGAAATACCTGTAAATATCTATGATCTTGGTTTGATTTATAATATTCACCTAGGGCAAGACAACAAAATTCAAATTGAAATGACATTAACCAGTCCTAATTGTCCAGTTGCCGAGACTCTCCCCAAAATGGTTAGGGATAATATTGAAAAAATTGATGAGGTTAAATCTGCAGATATCAAGTTAGTATGGAGCCCTCCGTGGACCAAAGAAAGAATGTCAGATGCAGCCAAATTGGAATTAAATATATGAACCAAAAAATTTTAACATTAAGCGATAATGCAGTCTCTAGGATAAAAGAGATTATGTCCCTAAATAAAAAAAATGCAATAGGTGTTAGGGTTGGTGTTAAATCTGGAGGTTGTGCAGGCATGAGTTATGTAATGGAATATGCTGAAGAAATTAAACCTAATGAAGAGATTATTGAAGAAAATGGAATTAAGGTTCTAATTGACCCAAAAGCGATAATGTATTTATTGGGCACACAGATGGATTTTAAAAAAGATAAATTCTCTTCACAATTTGTTTTTAAAAATCCTAATGAAACTGAGAGATGTGGTTGCGGAGAATCGTTTAAAATTTAAGACTTTAAAATTTATTGGCTATAATACATTTCAAACTCTATTGGATGTGGAGTGTGTTCAAATTTGTAAATTTCTTGGAATTTCAAATCTATATAAGCATCAATTTGATCATCCGAAAATACTCCACCCTGAGTTAAAAATTTTCTATCTTTGTCTAAATTTTCCATCGCTTCTCTCAGAGACCCACAAACTGTAGGTAGATTTCTCACTTCACTTTCGCTTAAAGTATATAAGTCCTTATCAAAGGCTTTACCTGGATCAATTTTATTTTTAATACCATCAAGTCCCGCCATTAACATAGATGCAAAAGTTAAATAAGGGTTTCCCGCAGCGTCTGGAAATCTTATTTCCATTCTAGCAGCTTTAGGACTCATTGTTATTGGTATTCTACAAGAGGCTGATCTATTTCTTGCGGAATAAGCTAAAATTACCGGTGCCTCAAATCCTGGTATTAATCTTTTATAACTATTTGTTGTTGCGTTTGAAAAAGCGTTTATAGCTTTCGCGTGTTTAAGAATGCCTCCTATATAATAAAGAGCTGTTTTGGACAATCCAGCGTATTCTTTTCCCATAAACAATGGCGTATTACCTTTCCATAAAGATTGATGGCAGTGCATACCTGATCCATTATCACCTTTTACCGGTTTTGGCATAAATGTTGCTGACTTTCCAAAGGAATGAGACACCATTTGAACTGCGTATTTGTAAAGTTGAACATTGTCCGCCATTTCTGTCAAAGTTCCAAAATACATTCCAAGTTCATGTTGTGATGGAGCTACCTCGTGATGATGCTTCTCAACTTTAACCCCCATGTCCTTAAGAGCTTTTAGATATTCACTTCTCATATCTTGAGCGCTATCTATTGGAGGAACTGGGAAATATCCTCCCTTTATACCTGGTCTGTGGCCTAAATTTCCACTTTCATATTTTTTTCCAGTATTGTAAGGACCCTCAGAACTATCAATTGAAAAGCTTGTTTCATTCATGTCATTTTTAAATCTTACGTCGTCGAATACAAAAAACTCAGGCTCCGGTCCGAAATAGGCTTTATCGCCAATACCAGTTTTTTTTAAATAAGCTTCTGCTTTTTTTGCTGTTCCTCTAGGATCTCTTTCGTATGAGTCTTTTTTTACAGCATCAAGTACATCACAAAAGATATTTAAGGTTGAATGAGAATTAAAAGGATCAACTATTGGTCTAGATAAGTCAGGTTTAAGTATCATGTCTGACTCATTAATAGCCTTCCAACCTTGGATCGAAGATCCATCAAAGAATACACCTTTTTCTAACATTTCGTCATCTACTATGGTGCTATCCATAGTTAAATGTTGCAATTTACCTTTTGGGTCAGTAAACCTTAAATCTACGTATTCAACTTCTTTATCTTTTATTAACTTAAGAATTTTGCTTGAGCTCATAATGGTGATCTTATAGCAGAATAAATTAATAGAATAACATCTAATAAAATGATATCAGCTATGCGTTAAAAGCATCGATACAATTTTTAATTGCATATATGAGAGAACCTAAAACTTTTGACGTTATATTGCTCATTTTTCTAGCATTAATTTGGGGATCATCTTTTTTTAATATTAAAATAGCAACTCTAAGTTACGATCCTTTTACCTTGGCTTTAGTAAGAGTTCTGTTTGCTTTAATCCCTCTTTTATTGATTTGTTACTTTAGAGACATAAAAATTAAGGCATTTTCAAACGACTGGAAAGATTATGCTTTAATAGGCGGATGTAATATTGCAATTCCATTTACCCTAATTGCGATAGGAACTGCAAAAATAAATAGTTATTTAGCTGCAATGTTAATGAGCACCACCCCTCTAAGCGGAAGTATTTTAGCACATTTTTACACAAAAAATGAAAAGATAACATTAATAAAATCATTAGGAATTGTAATTGGATTTATCGGAATAATTTTTTTGTTTTTGGACAATTTAGTAATTACTAGTGATAATTATATTTTCGCTATTATTACGATTATTGGCTCAACGTTCTACTCCATTGGGGGGATTTTAACTTTAAAAATTAAGAATAAAGGAAATGAAAACGTAACTACCTCTACTACATTGTGGTCAATAATTTTTTTACTCCCACTTTCACTTATTTTTGAAACTCCATGGAATAGCAGCCCAACTCTACAATCAACATTATCATTGTTATATTTGGGTGTAATTGCTACTGGATTTGCCTGGTTAATTAGATTCCGAATTTTAACAGTTAATGGATTAGTTTTTCAAACTCAAGTAGCTTATTTAATACCAGTTTTTGGAGTATTTTTTGGTTATTTGTTAATGGATGAAATTATAACTTGGAGAGTTATTGTTTCATTGATTATAATCTTAATAGGTATTTACATAGTAAAAAAGAATACTAAAATTTAAACTATGCTTAACAACGTTGGTAACAGTTTTATCACTTTAATCACTTTAACAAGTTTCATTATTTTTTTCGTGATTTATAAAGTTTCTAATTCTGAAAATTTAAAAATATTTTTAGATACAGATTTTGATAAACCTCAAGCTTTCCATTCTTCTCCAGTTCCTAGAGCAGGTGGTTTCGCATCAATTATTGCTCTCACTTTACTATTTAGCACATTTAATTTTTTCTTTAATTTAGAAATTTTAAGCTACATTTACTTTTCTATTTTGTTCTTCACACTGGGTTTTGTTGAGGATATTAAAATTAATTCAAATCCATCTGTGAGACTTATATTAATGGTTTTAATACTTTCTATAGGGTTTTTTCTATTTGATATTGAAATAACAAAAACAGGTTTATTGTTTTTGAATCAATGGCTTCAAAATAGTTTGTTTCAATATTTTTTCTTACTTCTGTGTTTTTTATTTGTAATAAATGGTTGCAATCTAATAGACGGTTTTAACGGTTTACTAGCAACTCAATTAATAATCATAAATTCAATTTTACTTTTTATACACCTGGAAAACTCTAGTTTAGAATATGCTTTTTTAATTTTTGGTCAAATATCAATCTTATTTATTTTTTTATTATTCAATTTTCCTAGCGCAAAAATGTTTTTTGGAGATAGTGGCGCATACTTATTTGGTGCAATAACATCACTAAATGTTATTAATACTTCTGTTTCGTTTGATAAAATTAGCCCTTTCTTTTTTGCAATACTTCTATTTTATTTATTTTTTGAAGTTTTCTTTTCTTTTATTAGAAAAATTAAAATGGATAAATCACCGTTAAAACCTGACAAATTTCATTTACATATGTTAATTTTTGATTATTTAAGAAATAAAGATAAAAAATATTCACATGCATTAGTAACTGTATATATAAATACAACTTATTTTCTCTGTATATATCCAGCAATTTACTTTAAACAAGAGGCACTTTTTTGTAGATATTGGTTAATTTTATTAATTTTATTCTACATTTATTTTTATAATTTCTACTCAAACCATATAAAAAAAGATGAAAATTATTGATTGTATAACTTATTTTAATGAGCCTTTACTTTACGAGATAAGACTTAATGTTTTAAATGATTATGTTGACGAATTTATTGTTTGTGAAGCTACATACACCCATAGAGGTTCGGAAAAAAAAATTAATTTTGATAAAAATATGTTTGGTAAATTCAAGAATAAGATTAAACACGTTATCGTTGACACAGAACCTAATAATTTGGAACAAATAACCAAAGATAATAGTGATGATAATACATTATTTAGAATGAATGCAGCCAAAAGAATTGGTCATCAAAGAAATGAAATAATGAGTTGTCTGCGAGGCAACGATCTGGGAGATTGGATTATATATAGCGATAGTGACGAAATACCAAATTTACCAAAATTCAATTTAAAAAATTGTAAACAGAAAATCGTGATATTTAATCAGATTCTAACTTATTACAAATTCAATCTTACTCTAAGCGGATATCAATGGTTTGGATCTAAAGCTTGTAAACTTAAAGATTTAGTTTCTATTAATTTATTAAGGAACGTAAAAACTAAAAAGTACCCTTGGTGGAGACTTGATACACTTTTTAAAAAAGATAAATACATCAATTTGAAAGTAGTTAATGAAGGCGGATGGCATTTTACTGAAATAAAGTCACCAAAAGAAATATATATTAAACATAAAAACGATGAACATCATGACGAGTTTGATTTAACCGGAATTACTGAAAAAGATATTGAGAATATGGTTAAGAATAAATACATACCTTACGATCACAAAGCCGATAAAAGGGATTTAGCTAACAAATGGAACAAAGATATTAAGGTACAATTAACAAAAATAAGTGATGACAACTTGCCAAAATATTTGATACAGAATAAAAATAGATATTCAAAATGGTTTGAATAAAAATTAGGGCAAGTGGCGGAATTGGTATACGCGCCAGTCTTAGGAACTGGTGCCGCAAGGCTTAAGAGTTCGAGTCTCTTCTTGCCCACCAAAGAAAAATGAAAATTGAAGTTCAGTCAAAAAAAGGTTTAAAAACAGTCTTATCAATTAAAATTGATAAGAACTCTGTTGCTAAAAAATTAGAAGAAAGATTAGGCAAATTAAAAAATGAGATTAGCCTGAAAGGTTTCAGGCCTGGAAAAGTGCCTCAAGAAGTTATAAAAAAACAATTTGGAAAAGCATTATACGGAGAGGTAATAGATCAGCTTCTAAGAGAAAGTTCTACTAAGGCAATAAATGAAAAAAAAATTAAAGTAGCTGGTCAACCAAAAATAGATTTAAAAAGTTTCGGTGAAGGGAAAGATTTAAATTATGAACTGCAATTAGACACACTCCCCGAGATAAAATTAAATCCGATAAATAAAATTCAAGCAAAAGAGTATCAAGTAAATGTTGAAGATAAGATTATTCAAGAAAAAATTCAAGAACTGTCCTCTAATAATAAAAATTTTGTTGAAACAAAAAATGATCATAAAGCAGAGAAGGGCAACTATATAATTTTTGATTACTCAGCAACAATTAACGGAGAAAAGTTTGAGGGGAGTGAGGGTAAAGATGTACAATTAGAATTAGGAAAAGATCTTTTCTTAAAAAATTTTGACAAACAATTGATAGGTTTAAAAAAAGGAGACGAAAAAAGAATTAAAGCAAAACTACCCCCAAATCACCCAAAGAAAGAGCTTGCAAATCAAGACGCATTATTTAATTGCAAAATTAAAAAATTACAAAAAGCATCTGATCCAAAAATTGATGATGATTTTGCAAAAAAGATGGGAGCAAAAGATTTAAATGATTTAAAAACTCTTGTTTCAAAACAGATATCCTTACAATTCAAACAGGTTTTAGAAACTATAACCAAAAAAATTATCATGGATGAATTAGAAAAAAAACATACATTCGAAATTCCTCGAAATCTTATTGAAAGTGAAATTAATATTATAACGAAGACGCAAAAAAAAGAGGATAAAGAAAAATATAAATTAGAAAATGAAAATACTGCAAAATCGAGAATTAAAATTGGACTCATATTAAATGAAATCGGTGAAAAAAATAATTTAAAAGTTAGCGAAAATGAGATTAACGAAGAAATACAAAAACAAATTAAAAGTATGCCTGGTCAGGAAAAATTAGTTTTAGACTACTATAAAAACAATCCATCAGCAGCTAATAGTATTAAAGGACAAATTTACGAAAAAAAAAATTATTGATTTTATAAAAACAAAAATTGATCTTAAAAAAATTTCCATCAACACATCTGAGGCTCAAAATATTATTAATCGTTTTAATAAGGAAATAAGTGATAAAGTAGCCTCAAAAGAATCTGCTTCCTCTAGAACAAAGCAAGAAAAATCAAAAAAAATTAGTAAAAAGTAATTAATAGTTGTATAAAATTTTACCATGATTCGCAAAATTGAAGAACAAATGAATAATCTAATACCAATGGTCGTTGAACAGACTGGTAAGGGTGAAAGAGCCTACGATATTTACTCTAGACTTTTAAAAGAAAGGATAGTTTTTTTAGTTGGCCCTGTTAACGACACAGTTGCATCTTTAGTTACTGCTCAGCTCTTATTTTTAGAGTCTGAGAACCCAAATAAAGAAATTAGTTTCTACATTAATAGTCCTGGTGGATTAGTAACTGCGGGGTTAGGAATTTATGATACGATGCAATATATAAATTCCCCAGTTTCTACTTTGTGTATAGGTCAAGCTTCATCTATGGGCTCTTTCTTGTTAGCGGCCGGTGAGAAAGGTAAAAGATTTTCTTTACCAAATGCAAGAATAATGGTTCATCAACCTTCAGCGGGCTTTCAAGGTCAAGCGACAGATATACAAATTCATGCAAAAGAAATTCAGTCATTAAAAGACAGATTAAATAAAATTTATTCTAAACACACTGGCAAAACTGTTGATGAAATATCAAAAGCGCTCGAGAGAGATAATTTCATGACAGCTGAGGAAGCTAAGAAGTTTGGTCTTATCGATTCAGTAGTAGAAAAAAGAAAATAAACACAAGATATAGTCAGCTTTACAACTTCAACTTGATAAGTTTTTAATTCAGCCTTATTATTAATAATTGATTCGTTATGTCAGATAAAAATAATAAAAATATTCTTTACTGCTCTTTTTGTGGCAAAAGCCAGCATGAGGTTAGGAAATTAATTGCTGGACCTACAGTTTTTATTTGTGATGAGTGCGTAGAGCTTTGTATGGATATTATTAAAGAAGAAAACAAAAGCTCTTTAATAAAACATCAGGATGGAGTTCCAACTCCAAAAGAAATTTGTGAAGTTTTAGATGATTATGTGATTGGTCAAAAAACAGCTAAAGAAATTTTATCTGTTGCAGTTCATAATCATTACAAAAGATTAAATCATGAGACGAAAAATAATAAAGATGTAGAATTGTCGAAATCAAATATACTTTTAGTCGGTCCTACTGGTTGTGGTAAAACACTATTAGCTCAAACTTTGGCGAGAATTCTTGATGTTCCTTTTACCATGGCAGATGCAACGACTTTAACTGAAGCCGGTTATGTCGGTGAAGATGTAGAAAATATAATTTTAAAATTGTTACAATCAGCAGATTATAATGTTGAAAAAGCTCAAAGAGGAATAGTTTACATTGATGAAGTAGATAAGATTAGTAGAAAATCTGAAAATCCATCAATAACAAGAGATGTTTCTGGCGAAGGTGTACAGCAAGCACTTTTAAAAATTATGGAGGGAACTGTTGCAAGTGTACCTCCTCAGGGTGGCAGAAAACACCCGCAACAAGAATTTTTACAAGTGGATACGACAAACATTTTATTTATTTGTGGTGGTGCATTTGCTGGTTTAGATAAAGTAGTTGAGAGAAGAGGAAAAGGAAGCGCAATAGGATTTGGTGCCAAAGTTAAGTCATTAAAAGAAAAAACATTTTCTCAACTGATGAAATCATTAGAACCAGAAGATTTAATTAAATATGGTTTAATACCAGAATTTATAGGAAGAATGCCAATAGTTGCTACTTTGGATGAGCTAGATGAAAAATCACTAGTAAAAATTTTAAAAGAACCAAAAAATTCTTTAATAAAACAGTACAAAAGATTATTCGAATTTGAAAACGTGGATCTAGAGTTTAAAGAAGATGCGATTCTTGAAATAGCCAGAAAAGCAATAAATAAGAAAACAGGAGCTAGAGGACTTAGATCAATTTTAGAAAATATTCTGCTTAGAACAATGTTCGAACTTCCTGATATGGAAGACGTTTTAAAGGTCACAGTAGACAAAGGTTCTGTTATAGGAGAGTCCGAACCTATTGTCACATACGGAAAAAAACAATCAACATCAGTTGCTTAAAGCGTAATTTGTTTCTTGATATTTAAGTGAAAATTACCATATAAAGAGTTATGGGCGTGACTTATACAAAACCACTATTGCCATTAAGAGATATAATTATATTTCCTTCAATGGTAGTTCCTTTATTTGTGGGTAGGGACAAATCAATAAAAGCTTTGCAAGAAGTTATGAGAACCGACAAGTCTGTTGTACTTGTAGCTCAGAAAAGCTCAGAAACAGATGACCCTAAAGACAAAGATTTATTTAGTTATGGATGTCTGAGTAAAGTCTTACAGCTTCTAAAATTACCAGATGGCACAGTGAAAGTTTTAGTAGAAGGTCAAAAAAGAGTTAAGATTTTAAATGTATCAGAAGATGAAAAAAATAATTTTTTAAACTGCAATGTAGAAATATCAGAAGATACGAATTATTCTAAAGATCTTGATGCATTAGCTGCGAGTTTGGCAAAAAAATTTGAAAAACTTCTAATTTTAAATAAAAAAGACCTCAACGATAACAACGTAAATATTAGAGAAATCAAGGATCCAGGAAGTATTGCTAATAATATAGCATCTAATTTGAATCTTAGTTTATTTGAGAAACAAGAAATACTAGAAATTACAGACCTAAGAAAAAGATTGGAAAAATTAAATCATTTAATAGAAAAAGAGACAAGCGTAATTTCAGTTGAAAAAAGAATTAGAGGCAGAGTAAAAAATCAAATGGAAAAAACTCAAAGAGAGTACTATTTAAATGAGCAATTAAAAGCTATTCAAAAAGAATTAGGTGAGATAGAGGATGGTAAAGATGAGGCAGGAAACTTAGCCAAGGCTATAAATAAAGCCAAAATGCCAAAAGCAGCTCAAGAAAAATGTTACGCAGAGTTAAAAAAGCTTAAATCAATGAGCCCAATGTCCGCTGAAGCTACCGTAGTTAGAAACTATTTAGACTGGATGACCGAAATACCCTGGTCAACAAAAACGAAAATCAATACTGATCTTAAAAACGCCCAGAAAATTTTGGATGAGGATCATTACGGCTTAGAAAAAGTTAAAGAGAGGATAATTGAATTTTTAGCTGTTCAAAAAAGAATTCAAAAAATGAAAGGACCAATACTCTGTCTTGTTGGCCCACCAGGAGTTGGAAAAACTTCTCTTGGTAAGTCAATAGCAAAGGCCACTAACAGAAAATTTATCAGGTTCTCACTAGGCGGGATAAGAGATGAAGCGGAAATAAGAGGTCATAGAAGAACTTACATTGGATCTTTACCAGGAAAAATTATTCAAATGATGAAAAAAGCTGGAAGTAAAAATCCATTATTTTTATTGGATGAAATTGACAAAGTAGGTAACGATTATAGAGGAGACCCATCTTCAGCATTATTAGAAGCTTTGGATCCAGAGCAAAATAAAGAATTTAATGATCATTATTTAGAGGTTGATTATGATCTTTCAGATGTAATGTTTGTTACAACTGCCAATACTTTAAATATTTTACCTCCATTGCTTGATAGGATGGAAGTAATAAGAATTTCTGGATACACCGAAGATGAAAAGGTAAATATTTCAAAAAAATATCTAGTGCCAAAACAAGGTAAAAATAATGGTTTAAAAAAGGAAGAGTGGAATATAGATGAAGAAGTTAACAGAAAAATTATTAGACATTACACTAGAGAGTCCGGAGTAAGAAATCTTGAGAGAGAGATAGCTAAAATAGCTAGAAAACTTGTTAAAAAAATTGACGCAAAAGAGAACGTCAATAATCCTTTGAAAGAGACTGATCTAGATGATTATCTCGGAGTTCAAAAGTTCAAATACGGAGAGATAGAAGAAGAGAACAGAATTGGAGTTGTTACAGGTCTTGCTTGGACCGAGGTTGGGGGAGAGATACTTAAAATTGAGACAGCAATAATGCCTGGTAAGGGTAAGATGCAAATTACAGGTAAACTTGGTGATGTGATGCAAGAGTCTGTTAAAGCAGCAAAATCGTACATAAGATCTAAGAGTTTAGACTATGGAATTATTCCTCCTATATTCGATAAAAAAGATTTCCATATACACGTTCCAGAGGGGGCCACACC
>MDTG01278774.1_pt1 | contig 67445 bp, 48 predicted proteins | sample 811421 | NCBI WGS metagenome assembly MDTG01 (sample SAMN05326645, study PRJNA326480) | marine metagenome | isolation source: seawater | place: Pacific Ocean: South East | collected 2011
CCTGGGGTGGTCACCTCGAGTGTTTGAAATACGCGCACGAAAACGGGTGTCCTTGGGATGAAGAGACTTGTTCTATCGCTGCTAGAAGAGGTCATCTCGAGTGTTTGAAATATGCGCACGAAAACGGATGTCCTTGGAATAAAAAGGTTTGTAAGTATGCTGCTCAAAATGGTCACCTCGAGTGTTTGAAATACGCGCACGAAAAAAGATGTCCTTGGGATATGAGGACGGAAGGACTTTATCTGAAGATAGAAGAAATGTTATTGAGTGGGCAAGCAGCAATTTAGCCATGTTTCCTCATTTTTTGTAACCCTCCTTTTACCACCTAATCGCTAATGATCAATCCATAAGTTGTAAGTACTCGTGTACTCCACGAAAAAAAAAACGGAACAAATGACAAACGAAAAAACCGAATAAAAAAAAAGAGGAAAAAATGGGGGGACGCAGGGAGCTGACACGCGCGATAGCGTCCTCCTCTTCTCGAACAGCGACGCATCGGTGTGTCTATTCTTCTGCGTCACCACAGTCGACTTCTTCTTCTTCTTCTCTAGTAACGACAGCAGCAGCAGCAGCTGCTGCTGCTGCTGCTGCAACAATGTGTAGGAGAGGAGGAAAAAAGTTGTTAGATGCGCCGTCACCAAAAACTTCGTCTTATTTCGCGTCTGGGAGACTTATTACATCACCTTCCGCGAGAGCAACACCACTGCAGCGGCGATATTATTCTTCCAACGCGATGAAGACTTTGTATCAAAATAGATTGAAGAGCACGACAAGTCTGCGTGTACCTCACCCTGTTCGAGCGATGCATTTAGCGACGAAAACGATACACAAAACGATAGCGAGAAAAAGTGCTTCGACTCCAACAACCAACGTGAACTTTGCTTTGCGGTTTGTCCAAAGGAAATTGTACACGTCAAAGAACGGAAAAGGGATGACGGACGCGGTAACAGGTAGTAATAGTAGTGGTAGTAGCGCAAGCAGTAACGCGGCGCTCAGAAGCACGAACAAAAGAGGAGTTCTGAATAGAAACAATAGAATAGTAGTAGGTTCGCTGTGCGCGGCGCCTTTGCCGGTTTTTGGAATGATAGCGAAGAGGTACTACTTTGACTCTCGCTCGGCAAAGTGTAGCCCAGTCGATTCGGCCTCATGCTCATCGAGTAAAAAGAGTACGGCAGAGCACATCAACGATGAGTTGAGTGATCACCTAAAGGAAAAAGTGATGACTGTTTTGCGCTCAATACAATTGGCGTTTTTGTTTGCGCCGGCGCTCGTCTTCGCCCCTTTGACGTACTTGAAAAGCTGTCCGATGTGGTACAAGAAATTGTGGTACGCGTTGATTCGAAAGACGCTAGAATTTGCAGGCCCAGCGTTCATAAAGTGGGGACAATGGGCATCGACGAGATACGATGTTTTCCCTGCAGTGCTTTGTCACGAACTGGAAAAGTTGCAATCTACCGCGCCGGAACATAAATGGGAGCACACAAAGTCTACTTTAGAAAGAGTGTACGGCGATACGTTTGATCAAATTTTTGAATCCTTCGACGAACATCCGATGGCGTCTGGATCGATTGCGCAAGTGCACAGGGCAACGCTTCGCGAGGGCGTCGCGGAATCGTCGAAGAAAAGACAGGATTTGTTCTCGAGATTCAACTACGCGCTCATCGCGGGCGTTGAGATGCTCTTGTCTGGTCAAGGTTTGAATGCTGTTTTAGACGCCATCTGCGATATGTGGAACGATGGCGCAGCTGGATTAGGACATTTTCTACATTTAGACGAAGTAACACACGACGAAGAAAATGAAATAAACGCGGGAGAAATAGAAAAAGGAGTGGTGACGAAGAAACGGCGAAGAAAGGAAAAGCGACGCGAAGTGGCGGTGAAAGTTAGACATCCAGGCGTCGTTGACGCATTGAAGCGTGATTTTAAAATACTTCTCTGGTTTGCGTCATTTACGAGGAACATATCGTGGTTAGAGCCTTTACAACTCGAAAATACAGTTGGTCAATTCGGGGTACACATGTTGTCGCAGGTTGATTTAGGCGTCGAGGCTGAAAATTTAAACCGATTTCGAAAATCCTTCCTGTTAATGCCGGCAGTATCCTTTCCTACGCCCATAACATCGTTATCTGCGGAAGATGTACTCGTTGAAACGTTCGAATCAGGGACGACGATTAGTTCATATTTAGTATCTCCAGAAGTTGCGGAGAAGATAGGTTTTGAGTGTTCGGAACAAAACAAAACGTTAGCTGCGTTAGGCGTGCAAACTTTATTGAAAATGCTCATCGACGATAACTTCTTACACGCAGATTTGCACCCGGGGAATATTCTAGTGCGATTGCCAGGTAAAAACATGAAATTCAGCAACGTAGACGCCGATGAACACGGACCAACTTTGGAAGCGAACGGTGAACGACAAATGACGGATGCTCCGAAACCGGAAATAATTATTTTAGATACCGGGCTCGCCGCGACGTTGACACGAGAGAACCAAACACATTTAGCTGAAATGTTTTCAGCAATGCTTCGCTGGGACGGACGAGGTGTCGCAGAAAGAATTTTAAAGTTCGTGGCGCCATCTTCTAAAGAAAATTCCATACAAAGCGATGAGGTTGAATCGGAGAGATTCAAATCGGAGATGGAAGAAGCCGTCAAACAGTTTGCGACTGGAACTCCGAGAGCGGGAGATTGCATGTCTCGCGTCTTTGAGATTGTGCAAGAGCATAGATTATGCTTAGACCCGTCAATTATGATTGCAGTTGTCACTGTAATGGTCCTGGAGGGTTGGCAATGGCGGCTCGATCCGAGCGTCTCTATTTTAGATCGTCTCAATAACGTTTTGGAGCTTTCCAAGAAAAGGTATCATCGAATGAAAGTCTTGGATTGGTCCTTGCGCGATATGTATGATCCGTACAGCGGACCAAACTTTTACGAAAAGGATAAAAGTGGCGTGACAAGACGGAGTGAATACTTCGATTATGGTTTATCTCTATATGCGTAGCAAAAAACTGTTGATTAGAAATACAAGTAACTCTAGGACGTATGGTACTATATGGCGCAAAATAAAATTATTTCGCGAATACGTTTTCGCTCGATGCGCCGACTGGTAAAACAAGAAAACTACCACCTTTTGTCGCACTCGAAATGTGGCGAATAAACCCTTGATCGGGGAAGAGCGACTCTCTTTTCGTCCGCTTCTCTTTCAATCGCTGTTCAGCCGCGTCTTTGATTTGTTGCTCTTCTTTATCTCCTCGTTTCACTGTGGCTTGGAACATCTTCGCCATAATCGCTTCGCGTTTCTCTTTCTTCTTCCTCTTGTTGTATTCTTTACTCATTTTCAAGTTGTGTTCTTTCTTTAAAATCTCCTCGGCTTCGGCTTTGGCAATTTCCTCCTCGGTCATTTTCATTCTTTTCCGTCTGCTCGTGCTGCTGTTCCCTAATATTCCACCTCGCTTGTCTCCGTAATCTAAAGACATCAAACTCTCGTCAAAGCCTGTGGACTGACCCAATTTCGCTCTTTGTCGAGCAGTTAACTTTGATTCATCGACAACTGCTGTTCGTTTCTGCTTCCTAGCGTTACTTCCATCGTCTTCATAATCATCGTCGAACGAAAGGTCCGATAAATCGCCGCCGCCGCCGTCGTCGTCGTCGTCGTCCTTCCATTCTTTATACTTATTCTTCTTGGAGTATTTGCCCGTTTTATTATACTTGCGTACCATTTCTTCGTTTTTATTTTTGTGCGGGGTGGAACCCGTCCGTCCAGTTTGTTTTCGTCTTTCGTTTTACGACAAGGACTTCGATTTTTCGAAACCCCTCTTGTTTGGACCGGATGAGAGGGTGAAAGCGATCTTTTCGATCTTTTGGTCTTTTCTTTTCCTCTTCATCCTTCAAAACGAAAACGCAGCACACGCGCAAACACTTCTACCACAAATACCACGAATACTACTACTGAGATGATTTACGACGTCAACTCTCCGTATTTCAGAAGCTTCTTGAAGAACGCCGGCGGGGCAAAGAATCAGTTCGCGAAAGGGCCGACGGACAAAGGACCGAGAGCCTCGGAAAATAAACCCGTCATGAACGACTAAAAAAGACATTTAAAACAAGCAGAAGAAGAAGAAGAAGAAGCAGACGAAGAAGCAGAAGAAGACGGAAAAGAAACGTAAACCTTGAAGAAGAACAAGAGAAAACGCGCGCATTAGTAGCAGATTAATATAGATAACATAAAGGTGTTCCTGTCGGCATGGAAGGACAACAAGAACAAGAACAAGAACATAAAAAAAAGGAAGAAGAAAAATGGGAAAATGTAGTCTTCTCGGTAGAAGCACCAGGCGCTGTTTTGAACTTTCAAATTTTGCTCGGCACAGAATCTGCATTTTGTTACGTCGGAACGAGCGACCCGAGCACGTTTAACAGGCTCGCCGTGTGTACCAAAGCTCGCTCAAGGGACAGTACATTTAAATACGCGAGCTCCAATCCTTTGGGAGGCGACGCCAAAACCGGCGCGCAGTCGTTCGCCGAACGACTCTTGGATTTAGTTCACACTGAAATCGAAAACAGAGGAAAAGAATTGAATTTGAACTCCATAGCAGTTTCGGTGAACGTTGCGGACGATGCGTCTACTTTGCGTGCATTCGCAGAGAAGACTCTCGCCAAGAGACTTTTAGAAATGTTACGTTGACAAAAAAATATTGTTCTCACACACGCTCTACGAGAAAAATTATGCGCTGCCGTCTGTAGTAACGTTACAATACTTCTATCTTTTTCTTCTTCGTCTTTTCCTTCTTTTCTTCATCTATGTTGTTAGCGCTTTTACCATTCGCCGTGGCGGTGAAACCAACCAACTTTTCAACTTCTTCTACCGCCGCCACTGTTTTCAAATCTACTACGCCCATACCTAAACTCATCTCAATTTGTGGGTTTCCTTCTTCGTCTTTGTCTTCTCTCGTCTTCCCTTCTCCGTCATCCGCGTCATCATCATCTTCATCATCGAGAACGGCATCGATTTCAATCTCTCGTTTTGCTACTATTGGATTTTTTTGAATTTTCTCCTCCAACTGTAAGTTGGCTTCGTGCATTTGTGGCAAAAACGCGGACAACTTGCTCAAAAGCGCCGAAGGCTGAGCAGAGACAACAGGTGGCACTCTGTTTGTTTTCGTAGCAATACTTTCTTCCTTCTTATCTGCTCGTTCTTCTTTTTGTATCTCTTCGTTGAGTATGATGTTGTTGCTCCTTCTATTCTTCGTTCCATTTCCTCGCTCATCAACAATCTTCAACAAACTACTTCCAACAGCAGCGGTTCCGTTTTGTTGCACGTTCTCGATTTCGAGCAGAGATTGCGAAGTGGAAGGTTTCGTTGACGGCTTATTAGTGTTCTCCGTAACGCTCTCGATTTTCGGCGGCGATGAGACCATCCTCTTTCTTTTTGTATTCCTTTCTTCCATTTGCTTTCCGTCTGTCGTCTCTTTTTTTTTGAAGTCTTTCTCGTCAGCTCGTGCATCGTGTCTGCGTCACAATTTCATGGGGGGGGGGGGGGGAAAACGGATTTTTCCAACACAACTCACATTTTACAACACAAAAAAGATGTCTTTTGTCGCTGGTACTTATGCGCAAGCGCGGGGCACACTCTTGTGCCATCGCGTCGCGCATATAAACACAGTCTCGAAACAAAAAGTAGTTTCGTCGTCGTTGTCGCTCAACGTCAGAGCAGGAGTCAGAGGAAGACAACAACAACAACAACAACAACACGTGAGAGTATCTGCGTCGTCGTCGGATTACCCGCAGTCAACTGAAGAGTTGTATTTTATCTTGGGCGTTTCGGTCGGAGCGAGTCAAGAGGCGGTCAAGCGCGCGTACAAGCGCAAAGCGAAGAGATATCATCCAGACGTGAACGATTCTCCAGAGTCCGTGGAACAGTTTCTACAAATCAAAGCCGCGTACGAGACACTTCAATCAGCGAGAGGCAACTTAGAAAACGTCCAAACGCGAGAGTGGAAAGAAAAATGGAAACAGCAACTCGGGAATTTAAGGAAGGAAAGAGAGAAGAAAATGGCCGCCAACGCCGATAGGTCAAAGAATAGTGAATCTATGGAATCTTTAGTCGGCACTGCGGAGATGCAAGCGCAGATATCGAACCAACTTAAAAACTTGAGAGCGAGAACCAACCGAAAACGCACGAGGCAGCAAACTCTGCAAAAATCCACATTCAAAGAGCCATTTGAACTGTCAGAGGAAGACTTATGGAATCATGAGGTGCAATGAATAGGTTTAGCGCATATTGAATAGAATGTAGATAGATTAGGCGAACAGACGCATGCGATGCCTCGGAGCATCGCGCGCATGCGCAGCTCCAGATTATTATCTAAATAAGAAGACACCGGTGTTTATGAATTTCGCTACTAGATTTATATTAAGAACTAAATACGACTACATCGAAAAACAAATGAATGTAATTCTTATTTCTCGACAGCTTCGCGGAGACGTCTAATGGTGGATCTCACGGTGACGGCACCGGAGGTGTTCAAAGCATAGGCCCCACCGGCTTTCACTTTGTGGCAGCTACTGCACTCCCAAATACCGACAGCCCGACGCTTGACCGCATATTTACCGCAGAAGTCGCAAAAATACTTCGAGTGTTGCGAGACTTCTTGCTTCTTAATAACCTTACGGAGGGAGGCCCCGTAACGGGTTCCGTACTTTCCGGTGATACCTGTGCGTTTGAGAGAAGAAAAGAAAAGACAAATTTGGTGAGTTCCACATCGTGAGAGAGCTAGAAAGGCGGACGAGAGGAAATTATTCCAAGCCGCAAAACGATCAATGCGCGAGGGCATAATCGATGAGAATGAGGCATAGACGCGTTAATCGAACGTGTGTGCCTTTGATTTCAGCGTTTTTACGACCATCTAAACGAATGATCGATGCTAACTGAGAGCATTTCGAAACGAAAAAAGCCCCCAGACGGAGAGACAGGGCTTCCATCACCCGCACTAGGCGGAAAATGCGAGCTGCGCATTGTCCCACACCCCATCCGATGCGATCATCACATCCTCTCGCGGGAGCTCACACGTGATGGAAAAAGTATGATTTGATGCGATTAACGTACCGACTTTCTTCGTTCTCTTCGCCATTATTTGCGCTTACTACACTGATTTATTATGAAGATTTCTTTATTTTCCTCACTTTGCGCAAAGACAAAAGCACAAACAGCTTCTCTTTTTTCAAGTTCGCCTCCCAATTTTTCTTGTCTTCGTTCAGAGTTCCGTATGGGACAAAGTATAGAAAAATAAGATACACGGGGTATGCATGCGACAATAAGCATGCGCTTACACTTTAGTCGTAGCGCGGGACTCAACAACACATCATCGACAATATCATCGACGATGATGACCTCTTCGTCATCGTCGTGGAGGTTTTTCAATCCAGTGCAAAACGACATAAGAAAAAGAAGAAGAACAAGAGGTTGGACGATGCGTTTAGCTTCTAACGAGAAAAAGAACGACATCCAGAGAAGTGTTTATGACGATGAGCGTCGCAATGAAAATCAGAAGACGAACAAAAGTAAGAATAAGAACAAACTAAACAGGCGGGATTTTGTATCATCATCATCATCATCCTTGGCAATTTTTACATCGTCTTTGTCATACTTGGCATCTTTCGCAGAAAAAGTAGAAGCGGCTCCTTTTTGTGGGTATTACGCAGACATAGACTCTCCGGTGTCGCAGGCTGCGTATCAAAGCACGTTTTCGGAAGGCTACGTGAACAATCTGCAAACATTCGTAAGACAGGTTGGGAAATTTAAGAGGGGTAACAAGACTTGCCATCCCGTGCTCGTTTTGCATGATCAGCGCCTCGATATGAAATATCTCGAAGCTATTGAAATCTTAGCGTTCACCCCGGATGACTTTCGAAGGGAGATTTTCTTTTATGACCAGTTGAACCGAGGCAAATCTAAACACAGTTTACCACCAAATGCAAATGTTGACGACTTTTTGCTCGACGAACTCGCTGGCGTTCGGAAGGATTGCGGTTTGGCAGACGAGGGCATCCACATCATCGCACACGGCACTGGATGTGAGCTTGCGCTAAAACATGCGTTACAGAGTAAACATATCGTACACAGTTTGACATTAATCGGCGCTGGATCTTCGTCTGAGCGAAACAAGGAAGATTTTGAAAGTAAGCGATCTCTTATGGCAGACTCTTGTAATAATAAAGATGACGACGTTTTTTATGAGCGATATTGGACAAACAAAGGCGAATCGGGAAAGTGTTTTTCAAATGCAACATCGACGCTCGCTGGTTCTTCTTCTAGAAATGACTGGGACGTGAAAAGGCTCTTGGCATCGGTCAGTAACGAAATACCGAACAATTTACGTGGTATTCGGGTCGTTCGGGGTGCGAATGATGTGATATCGGAAGGCAATGCGGAGGCGTTAGTTTCTTCGTTGAATGAAGCGAAATTCGAGAATAAGAGTAAAGTGAGGAATTCCTTGTGTTCGTTCGATAATAACGTCGAGGAGGCGGCATCTTGCGTCCATTTGGACCGGGCAGAATACTTTCTCGATACGACATCCACATACATCCTAAAAATCGAAGAGGAACTCATAGCGTAGCTTGCGTGTATTACTACGTACTGTAGCACATTCTAACAAATTAGTATTAAAAAAACTTACATTTTCATTTTACTATGTCGTCCTCGAGTTTGGCTAACTTCGGATTCGCACCTTGCGCATTTGCACACGAAACCATAATCCGACAAGGCGTCTTGACGTCTGCTCCAATCCAACTGGTCGTCTTCTAGGTAGCTAATTGTTAATTCATCTCCCTTTTGTATCGGTTTACGCGCGACTAAAACGCAACTCCCGTTTATATCCGTCTCGTCTTTGAACGGATGACAGTTCGGGTCGCAGTCGTGATTACAGTTGGATTGCAACGCAAAAAGTGCCGTTCCCAAACACGGAATGTCGTAGTTTACATCTAAAGCATCCAGAAAAGGTTGTGTTTGAGGCAATATTGCCATCTTTTGCTTCTCATCGGCTAAGTCGTCGACGGTAAGAAAATAATTTTCCACCGGAGACTCAACGACGAGTTCTAAATTGTTCAACTCAAACATCCCCACGATAGCTCCCCACACTGGTAAAGAGAACAAGCCAGGGAACGCCTGAGCGCGATCTGGCCACGCTTTGCATAACAACTCTAAAGAACCCGATGCAACCTGTATGAGTTGCTGCCTAAAGCTTTCCTCGTCTTTCTCCTCGACATCTGAAGGAATGGCGACGATATCCCACCAAATTGCTTTTTGGACTCGAGAAAATGGTTCCCAAGCACGTTCTAAAGCCTCTAAAAATGTCATGTTATTATTCGTATCACTCAAAGCGAGGCTGGCATTTTCTGTGACCATTGCGACGACTTTAGCAGCTAGGATGAAAATATCGTTTGTATCTTTCGCGTGTTCGATGAATTGGTGCATTATAGCTGCACGAATCTTGGCGTGTTCTTCTTGATCTCCGTTGTTGTTACCGATGCACATGGCTCGTTCGTGTGAATTCCAAGCGTTTTGCGCACACTCGTTCGAGCAAAAGACTTCGCGGTAACACCCGCCCACGCACCTGTGTTCCATTGGAAGTGGAAAGTGCTCGTCTGCAAGAGGTAACTTCGGTTCACCGACAGATGCCATGCTATTTAAAATCTCGAGATCGCTCGACCTCCTCGCTGCTTCCTCGGCTGCTGCGTTGTTAGGCGTTGCCGTCATTAGTTGTTCGTTTTGTTGCTGCTCCTGCATCTCGTGCGTGGATGAGAACTGTTGGAACAATCTTTGCCCAATCTGTTTCTCAATAGAGCCGACGTATCGAAAACAGAACGAACATACAATCGCGTCGTTTCTATTTCTCTCGTGTTGCATAGCCACCAACGGGGGCTCTATTAACACCCGGTCGCCAACTGCAAAATCTCGCGTAGCGTACAAGCCTTTGCCTCTGTTTTTCCCGCTTACAACCCCTTCCCTAACGTGTGTACAATCAGTGGCATTAATAGTATTCATGGCTACATCATTTATCACGCCGGTGGTGACATTATGGTGGTTTCTCTGCACGCACACGTTCGAAAACGTTTCGTAGTTAAATTCCTCGATGCCTCGTCGGATGAGTTTTTTGTAATATTCCTCTTCCGTGTTCACGTCGCTCGGTTTGAGGAGAATCTCAATCTGCGACGCCGCCTTGGTCGTGGCTTCTGAAGACATCATCGTAAAAATACAGAAGAGCGTGTTCCAAGGAAGACGAAGACGAAGACGAAGACGAAGACTTGACGAGAGCACTTTTTTCCGGTTTACGACTTTTGAGAGAATTTTTGTTTGTTTTTCCGGTTGTTGTTGTTTTTTTGACGGCTGTGAATGACTTTCGGATATCCGGCGGCGATATTCCGATCGTCCCTCACACGCACCGCACACGCACACGCACACATACAAAATACATAAATATGGAACGAACTTACATCATGATTAAGCCGGACGGCGTCCAACGTGGTCTCGTCCACAAGGTTATCGAGAGATTCGAGCAAAGAGGCTTCTACTTGAAGGCCATGAAGATGCAAATGGTCACCAAGGAACACGCAGAAAAGCACTATGCGGATTTGAGCTCCAAGCCGTTTTTCGCTGGATTAGTCGCGTACATGTGCTCTGGCCCGGTCGTTTGCATGGTCTGGGAAGGCAAGGATGTTGTTAAGACTGGCAGAAAAATCATCGGTGCGACTAATCCGTTGGCCTCGGAGCCGGGATCTTTAAGAGGCGACTTTTGCATCGAAGTTGGAAGAAATGTCATCCATGGCTCCGATGCCGTGGAGTCTGCGCAACACGAAATCGGTTTGTGGTTCCCGGAAGGCGTTTGCGAGTACGAACACGCCTTGCAAAAATGGATCTACGAATAAAGTAACGAATAACATTAATTGTTGTTGTCATTGTTAATACGTACAGGGTATACAATGTATACATGTCGAAATATGTGTCTATGTATAGTATTAGAACTTTTATCTTCTACCTCTGCTGCTTGTATTCCTTCCGTTCAATCTGTTCCGAAACGAAGGCTTTAAACGCACTTGAGTGTCCAAGTCGTTGCAGACGAACCATTTTTTCGACTTTGTCACGGAGTCCTCCGAATCTAAACTAACCTCGTACGCGTACATGTTCCACAAACAGTTCCACATGACGTGTGGCTGCGATTCGTATTGCTCGCTGCTCCCTTTCTTCAGCCTGAAAATATCGCCTTTTTTGTTTACCTTCGCTTTTCCTTCGAGTTCACCTAAACTCCAGTGCTTGACGATTTTGCCACTCGACCAAACGCCTTTCCGCACGAGAACTAAAACGTGGTCGTTGATGTTGAAACGTAACATCGGTCTAGGTTCAGAGTTTGAAGCCTGTGGCCGACGAATGCAGTCGTCCACGTCTTCCGGTGCAAATATCAATCCTTCTTCGCCATTTTTACCATCCAGTTGGATTTGATACGGGAAGCGCGCGCGAGGATTCAAGTCCAACTCACGCACGGCAACTGCGTTTGGCTTGTACCAATGTTGCACGACAACGCCAGATTTCCACCCCGTGCTCATTTTACATTGTACGCACGCACCTAACGGGAACCGTAATTTCCGTGGTTCTGGACGCTTCAGCAAATTCAAGCGTTCCGTTTCTCTCAAAAGTTCTTCGTATAATTCTCCTTGTTCGCAATCGCACTTCATCCTATCAATTGCCGAATCATTCATCTCCTGTAAATCGCTCAAAAACGAAGGCTCAAAACCATCGTATCGCATGCGTTCAGCACACGGATCAGTGCGTTCAAACACCGGTTTTGGACGTCGAAATGTAAACTCGAGAGCGGCTCCGCGTGCCTTTCGTTTTGCGCCATCGAGTTGACACTTGAAGGGGAACGTTTCTGCGCAAAAGCTAAAAGAACGAAACCTATCATCCGAGGAGACTTTGATTGTCTCTCCATTTTGGTCGTTCACGCGCGCAAACGGGACTTCGTTCTCCACGTAATCCAAAATATCCTCCATGGAATCGAGTTCAGGGACGCTATCGATGAGTTCATGCGCGGAAATTGTGATTCTTTCGCAATGAAAAGGACCGCAAACCAAAATCCACGCCGCGTATTCCGATTTACTTCGAACCAAATCGTATTCGTTACCGGAAAAGAAGAAGAATGGTCTCTTCCATTCTTTGATGTTGTGCCAGGTTTCCGGAGCGTTCGAGTCTGGGCTATACTTTGTCGGTCTCTTCAGGATTCTCAACACAACTTCTCTGCAAGATTCGGGCAATTCGGCGATATCGAAGCACGACAAAACACATCGAGGAATCCTTGACAAATCATCGCAATTTGGATTTGGCGATTTATACCACGTCGCCTTGATATACCCGCGCATGTGCGTGGAATCTTCGTCGCTTAACGATTGTCCTTCCTCTTCTTCGTTGTTGCTATTGTTGTTATCCTCAACGATTTTCTTGTATCCAATGCCGCGCGTCGTGTTGAATTTACGATTGCTGACTAAACTAAAACTATTCGCATCTTTCTCGCCTTCTTTTTCCTCGACGAAGATACCTCGCGACCTCGGTTTGTAAGGCTTTTCGCAGTCGTCGCAGATTTCCAAGGTTGGATACTCTATGAGCTCGTTCGATGGATCCCACATCGTTCCATACACGCCACCGTAGATATACGAGTATAGCGAATCCCAGCGATCTTCATCACCATAAAGCGTGCGGTAATGCACCGAATCAATGACTAGCGTTCCACTCGGGTGCAGCTTTTCCAAACATCGCATGATAGCTGACGCTGTCGGAGAACTCTTTCGGAAAAGTTTCATCGTTTTGCCTCGCACTAATGCTCGACACGCCGAGAGTTTTTGGGACAGTTGTTTTGCATCTTCGAGCGAGTCGAGATTGTAGAGCGCTTTTAGTCTTGGGACTTCCGTCGCTTCAGATAACACATCGCTCTCGTTGTGCGATGCACTACTATCGTGCCCATTCCTCTCATTTGCTGCTGTTGTTGTTGATGTTGCCGGTTTTTCTCTTTCGTATTCTTGTTCTTCGTCGTCATCGTCCAACGTCTCGAGACGAAACTTTGCCTTGTTCTTTTCTGCGCTGCTTTTGTTACTTCCTCCTCCTCTACCTCCTTTCAGATCGTTGTCGTCATCTCCGAACAAGCCAGGCGCTGGTCGGAACTGCGGATGCTCGTGAGAGTTCATCCTCTTTGCGTGTGGAGACGAGAAGAACGACCGCGAAGAACGAGAAGAAGAAGTTGGCGAGGAGGACGGAGAAGAAGGCTGTTGTTGTTGTTGTTGCTGCTGCTGCTGCTGCTCTTCTTCCTCCTTTTCTTCTTCTTCTTCTTCTCGTTGAGCAGTCGTTGACGCAGCAGACGACGGCGTCGGTTTCTTTACCGAACCCGGTCGACGTTTCTTCTTCGCCGCGAGCGATCGCGGGATGGGCATTTTCGCGTCGAGCTGTTAAGAAGTATCTATGTCTTTCGATGTATCTCCTTCTCTCTAATAATCTCGTAACAACGCGAACGACGATACCTGACGACGAGAAAAGTCAAACTTCTAATTCGAGACGACGACGACCACCACCAACAACACCACGAGGACAAGACAAGCGCAATCTCACAAATCCTTCCTCTCTCTCTCTCTCTCTCTCTCTGTCTGCGTGTCTGTGTGCGTCTGTTTCGCAGACGCGAGACTATCAGAGACGATGAATTATGGTTAATCAAGTGCGTGTTTTTGAGCCGTTTTGTTTTCTCTGTGTGTCTGTGTCTGTACTGTCTTGTGTGTGCGTGTGTGCGTTTGAGGAAGTCGTGTGTGTGCGTGTCAAAAATTTTCGTTTTCGTTTTCGTTTTTCGGTGTGCCGTGTGAAAAACGAACCGACGACGACTTTGACGTTTGACAAAGCGCAAAAATACAAAAAGAGAACAAAGAAGAACCACGTTTTTTAAATTTAGGTATCTTCTTCTTTAAGAAGCTCGGCGCTCTGGTGTACGTGCAACGCATTATATATACGGAACGTATTGTAGTTCAGGAAGGATTAGGCAGAAACGAGAGATTTTCTTGACAGCGGTATAGAATATAGAAGAGAAATGAGCATACCAAAGAGCAATAATAGCGATGCGGTTGCCATTCGAAAACACTTGAGAGAGAGGATATTGGATGACGTGCTCGGCATGTTTAACAGTTTCAACGAAGAAGAAGAAGAAGAAGGATTTTCACCATCGTCAACGTCAGAGTGGAGAGTGTTAATTTTAGACGATGTGACGACCAAAGTCGTCTCTTCCGCGGTAGGGATGGCAGACTTAATGGCTGAACGGTCCATCACCAGCGTCGAGTCTATTCTCAAATCTCGTGAACCGCAACCAGAAAGGGAAGCGATATATTTCATTTCTCCAACAAACGAGAAAGCGGTAAAAGCGTTGATTAAAGACTGGGACGTGAGCGAAACAAATAGCGATGAAGAAGAAGCTAATAACAACGAAAAGGAACAGAAGAAGAAGAAGAAGAAGAAGAAGAAACTGACACTTTTTGGTAGTGGGAACAAAAAGAACAACAATGAACACAACAACAAAAAGAATGAGTCAAAGAAGAAACCAACGAAGCCGTATCGCGCGGCGCATGTATTCTTTTCCTCCCCAGCTCAAAGAGAAACGCTTCAACGTTTAAAACAGAATACAAACCTCATTAGACATTTGAAAACGTGCAAAGAAGTGTACGCGGAATTCCAAGTGAACGATTCGAGGTCCTTTTCGGTCGATTACGCCGGTGCGTTACCCGCGTTATTTGGCGAACGTGGTAGAACTTTAGGCGAGTGTTTGGACGCGTGTTCGACGCGCTTATCAACAATGCTGTCGACAATTGGAGAGTTGAACGCAAACATTCGGTATAAAAAAGGAGTCATGAACGAGGACGGGGAAATTATTGGGAGAAACGCGTGCGAAGCGGTAGCGAGACAGACGGAGTATTTGCTTTCGAAAATGCGAGAGAAAAATTCACTGGATGAAGAGACCAAGAAAACTAATGGATCTGTGAGTTCGAATTTAGGCAAAAGTGGAGATACATCTACGTGCGAAGTGTTGGTATTAGATCGATCTTTCGACTATGTTGCTCCAATTATTCACGAATGGACGTACGAAGCAATCATTCACGATCTCTTGAACGTGCCAAATTCTGTGTACACGTACTCGATAAATACAAACAAAGGAGTCGAAGAGAAAATAGCGAAACTGGATGAAAAAGATGCATTATTTGTAGAGTTGCGACACGCTCACGTTGCAAAGGTAATGGGAGATTTGTTCGAAAAAGGACGGATTGAAAATGAAGCGAGCCAGAAGAACACCTCGAATTCAGACATCAAGAGAATGGTACAAGCGTTGCCGGAAACTTTAGCCAGACGAGCGAAACTTAGTATCCATACCTCAATAGCCGCTGAGCTCAACCACGTGTTGAATGTTTGCGACTTAGCTTCAGTAGGAAGAATGGAACAAATGGTTGCTTTTGGGGAGGCGACTTCGAAAGACATAATTCAACTATTGTCCAGTCCTCCTTCAAATGTAGCAGACAACTTGGACGAGGGAGGAAGCAATGTAGCATCGACGATTACGATTGAACAAACTCTACCGGCGGTAGAAAAGCTGAGATTATTGATGATTTACGCTGCAACGCACCCAGAGAAGATTGATGAGCAAGAAGCACTAAAATGGATTCGAGCAAGCGGTTTAACGCAGAAAGATATCGACACCGTCTTAAAATTGGAACAGCTCGGAGCAAAGATTCGGAAAACGGATGCAACAACTTCGAAGAGCACGCGGATGAACAGACCTCGAGTAGATGAAAGATTGAAAGCGACATCGAGTAACCCGTCAAACGGAAGCTTTGACCGATTCATTCCGAGAGTCGCGGCAATGGTGCGAGAATTGGACGGTAATGCGCTTTCGCTAGACGGTTTCCCGTCTTGTTCTGTTTTATCTTCATTTACGAACGAAGGAAAAAGCAAGAATGGCGACGGTGAAAAAACTTCCCAATATGGCACTAACAATTGCGTTGATGATGACGGGTCGAAAAGTTCGGGCTCGAATCTTTCAATCAGGCCCCAAGCAAAATTAGGAAGATGGGCGTTGCACGCTCGAAACGGTTCGGCAATTCCTGACATTCCAAGTCGAACGGGAACGCCAGATTCTTTCGTAGAAGACGAATTGGAATCGAAAAGAAGGACGAAGAAGAAACGTATTATAGTCTTTGTCTTAGGAGGCGTAACTCGTGGCGAGATTCGGGAAGGATTTCATCTGAGTGAGGAGCTCGACCGCGACGTATTCATCGGCGGTACGAGTATTTTGAATCCAGAAGCGTTTATTGGTGATTTGATGAGCATCGAGGGATCTCTGTCTTTACAAAGCACAACACGCATTATGCATTCTGCGTCTCCGCCTCCCGATGTCTCCCACGAGCACCTTGATCCGGTTTCATCTCATTCTCATCTTCAAGCGCAAAGTGCGAGTATGCAACCACCTGAAGTTGCAAAGTCGCCACAGATGGATACGAAAGAATTAGAAAAGCTATTGAGCGGCCTAGAAAACTTATAATTATACATTGTATGCGTTCATTATCCATCTAGAAGACTATTGCGTCTTTTAGAACGTCGATAAGAGAAGTCATTCCCGCCGCGGTTACGTTCAAAAGGGACTTCGCGTTTTGGTGCTTCCGTTTTCAAATACTCTGTCGACGAATCTCCATCGACGTCACTTCTATCGTTCGGATCTAACGGCGCGGGAATTTTAGCGAGCTCTTCGGGTAAACCGGCTAAAAGTCTCACGAGCTCGCGAGTTGAAACCACTTCTTCTTCTTTTCCTTCTTTTTGTGTATCGCTACTATCACTATCGCCACTGCTCCTACTGCTATTACTATTCATGGACATTAAAACGGCGCCCGAACCATCTTTGTAATACTTTTTTCGAACCATTTTCGGTGAAGGAGAAACAAAGCCGTACTTTTCGTACAAAGCTATCGCTGCTTCATTGCTCTCGGAAACTTCCAAATGCAACTCGTTTCCAGGAGCAGCTTTTACGACTGCATCGAGAAGCTGTCGTGCGATACCTTTCCTTCTCTGATCGCTTCTCACTGCGAGTTCTAAAATCTGTGTCTCTCCGGCGACGAACCAACAGACGATAAACCCGAGCACTTTTTTGTTTGAAAGTTGCTTTATGATTTCTTCTTCTTCTTCTTCTTCTTCTTCTTCTTCTTCTTCGACGGCTATGAAAACGCGAGATATGTCCTTTCCAAGTTCTTCTTTGATTTGCTCGCTCGACCAGGTAATCTCTGGAACATTCTCAGCGCACTCGACGAGAGCTTTTTCTATGAAAACATTTCCCCTAACGGCCTCCTCCACTTTTGTTGAAGAAGAAACGTTTGATATTATCAGTGTTGCTCCTGCTTTTGCATGGCATCGATTGATGCGACCGATACGACGATGAAGATGGTTATTATGAGGAACAAAACCAACGCCGGGAGTTAAAAGAGCCGACGACAAAAGATACATATTATTTTGTTGTGCGCGCAAGTTGTGTGTGTGTGTGTGTGAAAATTTTGAAGAGGAATAACAAAATCGTTGATAAGTACATGTATGTATGTATTTAAAACAAGTCTGTTTAAAGTTCTTCATGACGCGTTTTTAATTCGCCGGAGAAGTGGTGCTCAGCTTCCTCTGCTCGACAGTAATGAGGAACGCAGATAAAATCGACCATCTCCTTCAAATCAGGGGTACCTAACTCAAACGTGTGATCGACGAGCGTGTGGAACACGTGGTCCAATCTCCTCTCGTCCTCCTCTACGTCGTCTCTGCCTTCTAATAATACTCGCTCTCTCTCTTGGCTACCGAAGAGTATAACGTGGCACGCATCACAGTCGTAATCTTGCAAATAATATGTCTTCGTGTGGTCGTAATCTGCACACTTTATGCACGAATGTAACACAGTATCCCGTATTTTCGGTTCACTTCTTCCGTGTAAGAGTTTTCTCTTTCTCGTTTTCAGTTCTTTCGCGTGGTGTTTGGCCAACTCTTCTTCAGTTTCTATGGAATCGACATCAGTTTCGTGTTCCATCTCGACTAACTCGGCGTGGAGAAATTCGCTCACTCTCACGCACGTGTTGCAATCGATTTCGTTTCTATGCACCGCATCCAAACGAGCCCCGAGATCCCCCCTGACGTTCATTAACTCTTCTTGCATTCCTCGTCCATCATAATGTTCGTTGATTTGAGTTGGAGCGTTTTCACTACTCACACCAAAAGCGATACAACTTAAGGCAACCAAACACGCTACTAACGATAAAATCGAGGAGATAGAATAAAGAAAGGGCAATGGGATGCGCGGGGTCGTTGGTGCGGAAGAGCGCGTTGAAGTAGCATGTAGAATCATTTTGTGCAAATGAAGAAAAATGTCGACCACGTGATTGATTATTGAAATTGGGATATTTTGAAAAACGAAACAGATATTTTACTCTTGTAGGTGTTTCCTTCGCGCATATAACAACAATGATAGCAAAACACGGCTGATTATTCTCTCTCTTTCTCTCTCTCTCTCTCTCTCTGTCTCTCACACGCACACATGCACAAGCGCGCGCGCGCTCTTCCTCGTTCTCTTTCTCCATGTATATATAACATACACGCATACATGCAAATATTTGTATGCTTATTTACTTCAACAGCAGTACTTTCAATAAAGCCATGCGCACGAACAACCCGTTTTGCGCTTGACGGAAATAGGCGCTTCTTTTGTCGCCATCAACCGCTGGGTCGATCTCATCGACTCTCGGCAAAGGGTGCATCACGCAGGCTGTATCTGGCAAAGCATCCATCACAGATTGATTGATTATGAACTTCCCCTTTGCCTTTTCGTAATCGTCCAGTCTATCGCCAAAGCGTTCTTTTTGAATTCTCGTTTGATACATCACGTCCACTTTCTTCGCAGTGGCAATCAAATCTGTACTTTCCGACCATTTCACCCCTCGCTCGTCTAAGAAGTGCTTGATGTCGTCTTTCATTTTCACGACTTCTGGTGCCACGAAGAGAAACTCCACGTCGTTGAATTTCGTCAATGCCATGGCTAAACTTCTCACGGTTCTCCCATTGGCCAAATCGCCGACTAATGCTATTTTAAAACCATCCAATCGACCAATTTCTTTTTGAATAGTGTACACGTCCAACAACGCCTGCGTTGGGTGCTGTCCTGGACCGTCACCGGCGTTTATCAAAGGTGCTCGCATAACTTTTGCCGCCTTTGCTGCTGACCCGGCTTGGAAGTGTCTGAGCACGACAATGTCGCAGTAACTCTCCACAGTGCGCATTGTATCTTCCAACGTTTCACCTTTCGCCGCCGACGAGTACTCACCAGCAGATTCTGTGGATACAATCCCTCCACCTAATCTTCCCATAGCGGATTCAAACGATAATCTCGTACGCGTGGACGCTTCGTAAAACAATGTTGACATCAAATAGCCTTGCAACATCAAAGAATCCTTGGACCCGGGTTTCACTTTGGCCATCTCGTCCGCGATTGTGAATAACTCTTCCATCATCGGACGATCAAACTGCCCAGAGTCCACGCAATTTTCCAATGTTTGTAAATCTGATTTGTATTTCGCCGATATCGGCATCATTCTTCTCCTCCCCTCTCTCTCTCTTCTACTATTTCTTCTCGTTTTAATGTAGTTGTTGTTGTTCGTTGAAAATGTGTTCAAATAAGATAGTCTTCTGTTGGACGCCGCTCCAGAACCAACGGTGAATGGGGCCGCTCTCATGATCGTCGGCGTCGTCGTCGAGTGATGTTGGATGCTGAACATTGCGCGCTCTCTCGCTCGCTCGCTCGCTCTCGAACGTTTTCGTTTGTGTCGTGTAAAACGCAAGAAATTTTTGCCTTCTTTTTTTGGATATTTTGAATTTTTTTTCGAGAGTTCTTCCTTTTACATTTCACACTCTTTACGACCACTTCCTCCAGTAAAAAAGGAAGAGAAGAAGAAGAAAATGACATCAAACGCGACGATGAAGAACAAGCCAACCACCATTCTCTTCTCATCTTTCTCCTCCCCCTCATCTTTGGTTTTCTTCCTTATCGTCGCATTTTGTTCGCTCTCAAAATTCGCGAACGGGTTTTATCTCCCGGGCGTCGCTCCTCAAGGTAAATCTTCCTCGTACACAAATCATCGTTTCTTCTTCTTCTTCTTCTTCTTCTTCTTCTCTCTTTCTTTTGACACTGTTATAGACACGAGTGAGAAACAACGACTAACCATGCATCGCATCAAACACCATTAACAACGTTTTAGATTTCGAGAGAGATGATTTAGTCAACTTGAAAATGAACAGTTTAACATCCATGAAGTCTCACTTGCCGAGAGATTACTACTGGGAGTTGCCGTTTTGCAAACCAGACGTGGTGGTCTCCTCCGCGGAGAACCTCGGGGAGGTTTTACGAGGAGATCGCATTTACAATTCCAAATATCAAATACAAATGCGCACGGACGAGAGCTGTAAAGTGCTCTGCAAAATCGATCCGTTATCGCCTGAGGATGTGGAGAAATTGAAAACTATTATCCAAGACGAATACCGAGTGAATATGATTTTAGACAATCTTCCGGTGGCGATTCCGAAAGAGAACATAAACTCGAAAACGGGCGAGGAGTATAAAACGTACGACAGAGGATTCCCAGTTGGATATCAAACTGATGACGATATCTTCGTAAACAATCACGTTCGGTTCACTATTCTTTTCCATAAAGACTTGGAGACGGATTTAGTAAGAGTTGTCGGATTTGAAGTCGAACCGATGTCGATTAAACACGAATACGACACGGACAAAGAGTTCAACGAAGCGTATCCGAGATTGGAAACGTGCACGAAACAGCAAAGCGTGGAGGACTTTTCCTCTTCATCAGCTACAGTGTCGCCGTTCGATATAAACGATAGTAACAACAACGAAGACGACGGTACGGGTTCGCCGCAACTATTAGCCGCAGGCGAGGAAATCATATTTACGTACGACGTTCGATTTAGAATGAGTGACATACGTTGGGCATCGCGATGGGACACCTATTTGAGCATGCAAGACCAACAAATTCACTGGTTCTCCATTGTGAATTCTGTAATGATTATACTTTTCCTTTCAGGTATGGTCGCGGTGATCATGATTCGGACCTTGCGTCGCGATATCACAAATTACAACCAACTGGACCAAATGCTCCTCGACGACGCCGCCATGTCGCAAGATGCTGAAGAGACGGGATGGAAACTCGTCCACGGTGACGTGTTCCGTCCACCTAAAATGGCGGGCACTTTGGCCGTTTACGTAGGTTCCGGTGCACAGCTATTCGGCATGTCTTTTGTTTTGATGGTATTCGCCGTGGCTGGATTTCTATCGCCTGCAAACCGTGGAAGTTTAATGACCGCCATGTTGTTCCTCTTTGTCCTGATGGGATTTGTCGGAGGCTATGTCGCTGGCAGATTTGCCAAGACGTTTCAAATTTTAGCGTGGAAATCCATCACCATTAGAACTTCGTTGATGTTCCCGGGTGTAGCTGCGATCATTTTCTTCTGTTTGAACTTGTTGGTCTGGGGTCAGCGATCGTCTGGGGCGGTTCCGTTTGGCACATTACTCGCGTTAGTCTTTTTATGGTTCGGTATTTCAGTTCCTCTTGTTTTTGCGGGGTCGTACTTTGGGTACAAGAAGGATGCGGCGGAGTCGCCGGTGCGAACGAATAAGATTCCAAGACAAGTTCCGCCGCAACCGTGGTTCATTCGACACACGTTCGCGGTATTGGTTGGGGGCATTTTACCGTTCGGAGCTGTGTTCATCGAGCTCTTTTTCATCTTAACATCCATGTGGTTGAACCAAGTGTATTACATTTTCGGCGTCTTGTTTATAGTTTTCGCCATCCTGTGCGTGACGTGCGCAGAAATTGCGATCGTGCTGTGTTACTTCCACCTGTGCGCGGAAGACTACAGATGGCAGTGGAGGTCGTTCTTCACGTGCGCAAGCTCGAGTCTATACGTTTTCTTATACTCGGCGTATTATTTTTATATGAATTTGGACATCGAGAAAACGGTACCTTCGATTATGTACTTTTCGTACATGAGTTTGATTTCGTACGGTTTTGGTATTTTAACTGGAACGATAGGATTTATGGCGTGTTACGTCTTCGTGCGGATGATTTACGGCGCCGTGAAGATTGATTAATAAGTAATACTGTAAGAGAAATATTGATACCGTAACATGTAGCAGTTTTTGTTATGATAAAATCCACGTGTGTTTTAGCTGTACCAGTCGTTAAAATAAATGTAAAGCCTCCTCGCGAGAGAATTTCATTTTTGTTTCGGCATTCGGCCAAATAAAAAAAGCAGAATTGACGATTGAGAAATATCTCTCGTCGATTGCGCCAAAAGAATTCACGTTCAAAATAGAACTCATGAACGCGCTCCCTCGTGCTGCTACTTCGAGTGGCATCGGATCTACCGCGACCAAACTCTCTCGGAAGAAGTCCGCTGTCCTGAGATCGACGACAGGAGCGACTTCGAGCGTGTCCGCCGGGGGCATTGTCCCGTCGTCGTCGTGTTCTTCGCGTAATCGACGACGAATTCCCGGCATTCGTAAAAGTACTGATCGTCGTCGTTTCAAAAATGCGCAGCAACAACTGCGAGTTGCCGCCGACGATGGTGACGATGTAAACGCGGGTAATGCGAACAATGAAAGTAATAGTACCGATGACGAGAAGGAGTACGAAATGCCTTCGGAAGAGGATCCATTGCCTTGGAGCACGCCGGCGGCTTCTTCAGCAGATGATGATGCTTCAAACAACGCAAAAACAGAAGAAAAACCGAAAATATTGTCCTATGCCGAACGCCTGAATATCATGAAGAAGGAAAAGGAGGAAGCTGGAGGAGGAGGAGATGACAAAAGAGAGACAGAACAGGGAACGGTGACTTCGTTTAATTTACCGGTGCAGAAAGACGTGTTTGAGATTTCTGAAGAAAGGCCCTCACCAAGTGAAGAAGATTCGATTATGAACGAAATGAAAAACACGCACGTCTTTTTACCGATATCGTACTACGGAATTTTGGACTTAACTCCTGCCCGCGCGACACGCGCGACTATTCCGAAAGCGGGTGAGGCGATGAAGTACGCTCAGGTCTTTGAAGGCTTCTCAAATACGTTACGTCGAAGTCGAGAAAGTTTAATCGAGGAAGCCGTAGCTGTTTTATCCGATAAAGAAGCCCGAGCGTACCACGACGAAGACTTACGAAAGGGCGTGTTAACACCGATTGAATTCGAAAAAGCACCAGCGGCTTTAGCGATGTTGCTCGAAGCGGGCGAGAATCAAAGCGTTTTAGAGTATGCGGATGCCATATTAACGGCGAAAAACAGGAGAGGCGGGGATTCAGTAAACAGCAATGGGAAGCGCGATATCGCGTTAGCGTCCTCTATGGCCATGTGTGAATACGCGCAAGAAGCTTTGCATAGCTTAGGAAAACGACCAAGTTACGTGGAAGGAAGCGACATGCTAGAATTGGCGTTGAAAACTTTGGAGAAGGTACCGGGTGGCAAGTCCAAATCTTTTGCCCCGGAATTGAAGGATGCAATTTACAAGGAACTCGACGATGCGTTACCTGGCGTCGCGCTAGAACTGCTCGCGATGCCTTTGGATCAAACGCGAGACCGTGAACTCGGTTTGATAGCTTTGAAAAAGTGCCTGTGGACGAGATCGGGGGGTGATGAAAACGAAGCTCAAAACGACGACACGGCATTGATTTCAAAAGCAGATTTGCACGTACAATCATCTCGCGTCTTAACCTCGTATGAGCACGCCTCTATGTTTGTAGAAGCGCCAGATCACGTCCCAGCCGATCCAAACGAAGTGTACAGAGCTTCCATCTCGCACATCGTCGCCGGTCTCATGAGTGGCAACCCGCTGTTGATAGTAGATGCGGATGATATCTTGGAACAGCTTGAAATTGCTGCGAAGAATACCAACCAAACTTCAGAAATTGGGGACGTCACCATCGAGCGCACGGTGTGCTTAATTTTGCTCGGTAAAACTGAAGCTGCGTGTGAGCTTTTGGGTTTGTCCTCGGAGGAAACTTCAAACTCGGAAATGGCAACTTTCGTTCGAGAAAATTCTCCATCCGGCGATGTCGTCGAAGGCGTGTGCGCTTTAGTCGATCAATGGATTCAGCAAGTCGCGTTTCCCCTCTTCAGAGATTCGGCACACGTCGTGCCGATTTCTTTGGAACAGTGGTTCTCAAATCCGAAGATTACTGGTTTTGTCGAAAGGTACGCACTTTCTCCTGCGTTTGCGAAGATTGAAGGTGCGGGATCTGCGGCCAAGCGCGCCTTGACGAAGGGTACTTTGAGCATGTTGAGATCGTTCTTCCCGAGCGACGACGTTCCAGTCCCGTTGAAAAAAGGTGTTGTTCATTATCGATTAGGTGTCATCTCGCGATTAGCTTTTACTGGAGCGATCGTATTCAGCGCGATGAACTTCTTCGGTAATAACTCGAGCGGTTTTCAAAACGTGAAAATGCCCTCGTGGCAAAGAAGCGCAACCGAAAAGAAAAACATGAATACGAAATCTACGCACGCGCCGAAAAAGAATACGAACAATAATAACTACAAGACGACGAAAGACAAAAGTACCAAATATAGTAGTGGTGGTATTAGTGGTTTGAAGCCGCCACAGCTACCAACTGTGCCGAAAATCGAAGTGCCCAAGATTGAGATGCCAAAAATTTCGCTTCCAAAACCGGTGAAGAAACCAATGGACGAAAGTACCGCGGAGTCTATCGTGAAGAGATGGCAGCAAATCAAAGCGAAAGCACTCGGTAGCTCTCACGATTCTCGCGCATTGAGCAACATTCTCGACGGACCGATGTTGAGGCAATGGACGTTGAGAGCGGAAGATGTCGCGTCCCACGGGTGGTGCTGGGAGTATGAGTTGAATAAGTTGGTGATTGAAAAGATTGAAATTTACAACGAAGACGAAGCCATCGTGGAAGCGAGATTGACGGAATTGGCTGTGTTGAAGGATAGATCCAAAGTGGATGATGACGATGTATACGAGTCGACATATAGAGCACGATATGAAATGCGGCGAACTGCTGACGGTGCATGGAAGATCTTTGGCGGAAGTGTCGTGTATTAGACTTTTTTTTCTCATTTATTATCTCATTTGATAATCTGCGCGCAACGATATACGTATTTGGAACCCTTCGTATATAGGTACAATTTTTGTTTTCTACTATAGTAAAGGTGGGCTAATAAAATGCTTCTACTGTATCGAACAACACGAAGGCTGTCCATTGGCATTCGCATCAACATCTCCGCTGCTCATTAACTTCGTCGTTAACCCAGCAAACTTTTGTGCCGCGCTTCTCCGGCGCATGTTTGGCGGCACGACGTGCGTGTGCATAATCGTCGTGACGCCGGCGGATGGAATCCCAAGCTCAAACAACGTCACGTCGTCGCATCCGTCTAGAACTTTACCTAAATAAAGTAACTTTATATCGTCCGTCGTTAAGTTTTTCGTTATTGATGATGTTTTATTCGTTTCCTCGTTTTTCACATGTTCTTCCTCCGTGATAAACTGTTTCAGCTTTTCTTTGACCTCTAAGACGGTTGTTTTCCTGGACAAAAGTTCCATGGGACCGATGTCGTGCACCGAACTCTGCCTCCGAAAGCGTATTTTGGAGATGCCCGATACGTCTTTTCCTACTCCTTTTTCTTCTTCCTTTTGTGTTGTCGCTATTATTGATGTATCCGTAGTATGTGTTGTTGAAGGTGGTGATGACGATGATTTTTCTGACACACTTTCGCGCGTCTCAAATGGAGTATTGTTTGTGCTGTTCATCGTCGTCGTCGTCGTCGTCGTCGTCGTGGTAGTGGTGGTGGTGATGGCACCACGACTCGTTGATGTCATCTTTTCTTCGCCGCTCTCCGTATCTTCTCCTCTCTGTGAATAAGAAACCGCGAAGAAAAGAGCGCGCGAAAGAATGATGAATGCGCGGAATGCTCTCGAACCAATTTTTCTTCACGTAAGTACCAAACTCGTACACGACGGACACAAAAATTCTCCTTTTTGACTCTGCACGTGTGGACCACCACACGAATGACAAAGACGAAAGGAGAATTTTGAGAACCGAGAAAAAAGCAAACGCCTTCACTTTTTTGTTAATCGACGCGCGCTTCTGCAGCGGGTGCTGCTGGTGCTGCTCTCGATAACAGACCGTAGGACGACGACAGAGACTCGTCAAACATTCTAAGAAGATACCATGACGACGCTCATGCAAATGCCTGACGGGCGATTGATCCGTAAGTTTGTTGTGTTGTTTGTTTGTTTTTTGGTCAACGACGACGATGGCGACTTTCTTTCTTTCTTTCTTTCTCTTTCTCTTTGTATGTGTGTGTGTGTGTGTGTGTGTGTCATTCGTGCGATGAATCGGACATTCGTCGCGATGTCCATCATCATCATCATCTGGATATATGGATGTATGGATGACGGCGACGATGACCGTGCGTCGTAATCGTTTCTTCCTTCTTCTTAAAACTTACTCATTCATTTCATTTTAAAAATCACTTTCGTGGACAAACAGAGCCGCAAATTGTTTTGTTAAAGGAAGGCACGGACTCTTCTCAAGGCAAAGGCCAACTGATTTCGAACATCAACGCGTGCATGGCCATCGTGGATACCATACGAACGACATTAGGTCCTCGAGGATTAGATAAATTAGTCGTCGATAACCGAGGCGTGACGACGATTACGAATGATGGAGCCACGATCATGAAGTTGTTAGAAATAGTCCATCCGGCAGTGAAAACATTGGTGGACATTGCTCGATCGCAAGACGCGGAGGTTGGAGATGGAACCACTACGGTTGTTTTATTGTGCGGAGAGTTTTTGAGAGAAGCGAAACCGTTCATTGAAGATGGCGTGCATCCAATGAATATCATTCGCGCTTTTCGTAAAGCGAGCGAACTCGCCCTGGAAAAAGTCAAAGAAGTTTCGGTTTCCATCGAAGGGAACTCGAAAGAAGAGAAAGAAGAAATGTTGCAAAAGTGTGCGATGACGACATTGTCATCCAAACTTGTCGGTGGCGAGAAGGAATTTTTCGCCAAGATGGTTGTCAACGCCGTCGGTCACCTGGACCAAGATCTGTTAGACCCGAAAATGATTGGCGTGAAGAAGGTTTTAGGCGCGAGCATGCGAGATTCCTTTCTCGTCGATGGAGTGGCGTTCAAGAAGACATTTTCGTACGCCGGTTTCGAGCAAATGACGAAGAAAATGGTGAAACCGAAGATTTTAGCGTTAAATTTGGAGTTGGAGTTGAAATCGGAAAAAGACAACGCCGAGGTACGATTGAACGACCCGTCCAAGTACCAAGAAATTGTCGATGCCGAATGGAACATCATCTACGATAAGCTCGAAAAGTGCGTTCAGTCTGGCGCGAACGTTGTTTTGTCTCGATTAGCTATTGGTGATTTAGCTACGCAATACTTCGCCGACCGAGGCTTGTTTTGCGCCGGGAGAGTCGAACAGGCGGACTTGGACAGATGCACGCGAGCAACTGGTGCGGCTGTGCAGACGACCGTAAACGATTTGAACGAAGAGCAATTAGGTACGTGCGAAGTATTTGAAGAAATACAAGTCGGTTCCGAACGTTTCAACGTTTTCCGTGGATGTGCGGAAGCGAAGACGTGTACTTTAGTTTTACGAGGCGGCGCCGAGCAATTCATTGAGGAAGCGTCGAGAAGTTTAAACGATGCTATTGAAATCGTTCGTCGCGCGACGAAAAACGCAGCAGTAGTACCTGGTGGCGGTGCCATCGATATGGAATTGAGTAAATGTTTGAAAGAGCACGCTCGAACTGTTGAAGGGAAATCACAACTGTTCATTCACGCATTTGCGCGCGCTTTAGAAGTCATTCCGAGACAACTGTGTGACAACTCGGGGTGCGATGCCACAGACGTTTTGAACAAACTTCGACAAAAGCACGCCGCTCCAAACCATGAAGGTTTGAATTTTGGTGTCGATGTCAACTCGGGCGGGATTTTAGATACCTTTGCGCACTTCATTTGGGAACCGGCTTTGGTCAAGTGCAACGCCATCGCCGCGGCGTGCGAGGCTACCTGTTTGATTCTTTCCATCGACGAAACGGTGCGAAACCCTAGAAGCGAAGACGCGCAAGCTGCTAGTGGTGGTGGTCGAGGAGGCATGATGGGAGGCAGAGGCGGTCGCGGTGGCGGTCGAGGCATGAGACGTTAATTTGAGTTTTTATTAAAAATAGAGAGACAAGAAAGAGGAGAAAAAAATGTAATTAGACCTCGTTAGAGAGAGAAGGTTTTCACACAGACTAATCCGCACTTATTTGAAGAGGCGCTCAGATAAGCGCCTTGAGTAATTAGCGCAATCGTGATGCAGCCGTTCACATCATCTTCGTTGAGATCATTTTCCCCGTTATTCGCGTCTTCGTCGTCCTCGTCTTCTCTGTTAAAGAAGGGGAGAATAAGAACAAGAAATCTTCTTCTCGGAAAACGAAATGCAACGTCACCGACGGCGCAAAACAATTGTTTTGTCATCAGTAATAGTAGCAATGGTTTCAGCAGCGGACAACAACGAAGAATCAAGAATAACAGAAGCGTACTCATTAAAACTAGGGGTGCGGTTTTAGACGTGGACGAGTTCATTCCTTCGGCGGAAACTAAAGGCTCTGAGCCATTCAACTGGCACTCTCAGTGGTATCCCATCGCGTTCGAGTGCGATTTGGAAGACGACGCACCTTATGCGTTCACCTTGTTAGGTACGCCTTTGGTATTTTGGAAGAACAAGGGTGAGTATTCGTGCGTGGCGGATATGTGCCCACACAGATTGGCGCCGTTATCCGAAGGACGCATCAACGATAAAGGCGAAATCGAATGTGGCTACCACGGGTGGACATTCGAAGGGAAGAGCGGGAAATGCACGTCTATTCCGCAACTTGGGAGCGAAGGTCAAGCGGTGGAAACCGCATTGAACTCGCCACGAGCGTGCGCGACGCCGTACTACACAAAAGTGGCGCAAGGTGTTTTATGGTGCTACCCGACGAAAATGGACGGAACAAAAACGATGGACGATTTACCACCGTTACCATTGATTCCAGAACTCGACGACCCAATGTGCGTGTATCAGGACGTGTTTAGAGATTTACCAATGGATTATTCGACCTTGTTGGAAAACGTGATGGACGTTTCGCACGTTCCGTTTACGCACCATAACTCCGTGGGTAAGCGTGAAAACGCCACGCCAGTGGTCTTAGAACTCACCACGAAGGATAAGAAAGTCGCACGAAATGGTTTCACCGGCAAGTGGGAAGAAGGTCCAAGAAAAGGAAAGTACGGTACGCAATACACTGAGTTCAAAGCGCCAGCTTTGATGCGACACACGCTCAGAACGGACCAGTTTACCACCTTGACAGTTGTGTACGCCGTTCCCATCGCGCCCGGGAAGTGTCGTTTAATCGCTCGATTTCCGTTTATTTTCAAAGCGGCGTTGCCGAGAAAGCTATTCGGTTTGTTCCCGAAATGGTACACCCACACGAATCAAAATGCTATATTGGAAGACGATCAGATTTTCTTGCACAAACAAGAACGTATGATTGAAACTTTCAGAACTGTGAAAAATGAAAAGTACGCCAAAACATGTTACATGCCGTCCTCAGCGGATGTGTATGTCAACGCGTTTAGAAACTGGATCGTGGACGTTGCTAATGGTGGTCCATCTTGGCCCGAAGGCATGAGCACAAAATTACCACCGCAAGAAGAGACTAGAGAGGCTTTGTTGGACAGGTACCACTCTCACACGAAAAATTGTAAATCGTGTGCACAGGCGTTGGCAATGATTGTCATTTTTCGTAAGTTTTTGCACGTATTTTCATTAGTTGCGTTGGCGGTGACGGCGGCGTTTGTCGCCGCGTGTTTGTCTTCTTCGACAGCGTGGGTATCGACCAGTGCGAAAGCTTTGAAACCATCGTATTTTTGTGGCGTCTTGAGCGCTTTAGCTGCCATCTTGCGCGAAAAACTTGGTCAATTAGAGAAGAAAATGAGAGTCGGTCCGTATCCGCCTCCAAGACGTCCGCCTTCTATTATCGAAAAAGCTTTAGATACTGCGAAATTAGGTGGCGCGCTTTCAACGTGAATTCTTTTCATGCACATGTTATTACAATCGTATAGAATAGTAGTATATTACAGCAATTTTGTTCTATTTACAACGCACACGTGGTCTTTTATTTATTTGTGCACGGCGTGATGAAACTTGACGAACATGTTCAAGGTCGTGTACCCCCACCCGACGAGTTTCATTCCTTTCTTGATTTTCTCCCCGTCGATGAATTTTGGAGGAGAAGGAGTAGAAGGCGTCGCAACCATCGGCGTGTTTATTTCCGCCCGCTTAGTGAAAATGCGTAGTTCAGACATGGCCATCAAAACGGCTAATTCAGCGATCGAATTCGATCGTCGAACGATGTGAAGCGGAGAAATCACTCCTTGTAACCGCGCCTGCATGACTGCGGTCGCGACAACGTCGAACCATGCCTTGGTGTATTCATTCAATCGATCCTTTGCTTTCAAGGAGAAGTAAAACGAAACACGACGTTTCAAAGGGATGTACGGTAAGGTGTACTTTTGTTTACACACCCTGCAATTTTTCTCGGCGCATCCGTTCGACCGCAGAGAAACTTTTTGCCACATCCGCAAACACTTCAAATGCACGTATTCTTGCGACCCTGTGCACGCACACGGAGCGATTAAATCCCCGGCCGTTTCGTCTTGAAAGCAAAATCTGCATCGAGCTTCAGTTTGTTCCTCTATTTCTTCGCTGACATCTCTTAAAGATGATGAAGATTCCTCCTCATCTTCCTCATCCTCGGAGGTGTTCAAATTTAGAGAAGAAGAGATTGATTTCATGCTCCCACACCTGCGCATATCGGAAACGATCGTCGCGTCGTGCACGGCGTCTGGATCAAACGTATCCGAAGCCTTGTCCGATCTCTGTTTCATTTGGTGCAAGATTAACCCGGAAGCGGCTACCATGCACGCAAACATTTTTGTACCTTGAACTTTCCCGTGTTCACTTTCTTTTTTGGATTACTTCAACTGTTACGTTTGCGGGCGCGCTCACACCAGAGTCGTTCCTCCCTTTTTCTTTCTCCCCGTCTCTCCCTCTCGTCTGCGTGGAGATGGTATCGAACGCGCACACGAGATTGCGTCTACTCTTCGCGCGAAAGTTCAACGGATGATTCCATGCACACTTTATGTGTGGTTGAATCTCTCTCCACGCGCGGGGAAAACGAGTGACTCCGAAAGGTCGTCGTGACCCGAAAAAGGAGAGCTCGTGGTGGTCCATTTTTGTAACTAACTCACTCTTTGTTCTCCTCTCGTCCACAAAAATATTCCTCCTCCTCCTCCTCCTCTAAATTTTTTTTCATCAAAGGTCTTTCTTTTTCCTTCCTTTTCTTTTCTCCTGGGTTCCCCAGAAATCAAAATTCCTCAGTTTTTGAAGAGAAGAGAGAACACGCGCGCGATGACATCACTCGCAGAACAACCGCCGCCGGACGCGGTTGCCGCGAATGGTGTTGCCACGGATGCCAAGAGTAAAGACGATGTGGACATGAAAGAAGCAGACGAAACAGAGCAAAGCGAGAAGAAAACGGAAGAAGCGAAAGAAAAAGAGAATGAACAAACGACGAAGGAAACGGAAGAAGAAAAGTACGACCCAAAAGAAGGCCCGAAAATACTCGCCAACGTCCCAGACTTACCTCGAAATGCGGCCTTACACGTGACGGAACAGCAGAAGTACGCTTTGAGGCAACAAATCGCCGCGTACGCGCACATTTGTCAACAGTTGTTGCAATTGACCCACGAAGCTGCGCAGAGAGACGTGCAAATGAGAGGAGAATACGACCACATTTCCAACTACCGAGAGAAACAAAAGAAAGAAAAACAGCCGAGAGATCCGAAAGAACGAAAATCCGGGTCGATTTTCTCGAACACTGGAGTATATGGGTATGGGAAAAGTCGATGGACCCCGACCCCGGCACAATTTGAACGTTTAGAACAACTCTTCGCCATTGATACGACGACACCGATGAGGGAACATTTGAAACAGGTGACGGAAGAGTTGAGCGCGCTCGGACCGATTCAAGAGTGCAACGTGTATAATTGGTTTCAGAATAAAAAAGCGCGATTGAAAAAACGGGAACAAGATGCGGCGAGGGAAAGAATGGAAGCGGATATGAGAGCGAAATCTGAACAACACAACTCGCAGTTGGGAAATCTAAGTTAGCAAGATTTTACCAATATAATGAATTCATTATTCAATAGTCAATCCTAATCGCTCCGCTCGCTCTCTCATGTTCTTTAACCGCAACGTCGCCACTGAATTCTCCGGGGCTAACACTAAAGCTTCCTCGTAACATTTCACCGCCTCTTTTTGCATCTTTAATTTTTCATACGCGTCGCCCAAATTGTTCCATACGGTCACATATCCTGGCTGCAATTGACTCGCCAACTTGAACTCTTTAATCGCATCTTCGTATCTCTCCATCTCTGCGTATCCAAAACCTAAGGCGTTGTGCACTTGCGCCAAATCTTCCTTGTCACCTTCCCAGTTCTCCGCCGCAAGTTGCAAGTTTCGAATCGCTTGCGTGTATACTTTCTTTCTTAACATGATGGAACCCATTTCAAAGTAGTCGTCCGACGTCGCGTTCCCCGCGCGAATGCGTTCCCCAGTCCTTTTCGCTTGGTCGTCCAACTCTCTTCGGATGAACACCTGTCGAACGACGATGAATCCGGAAAATCCTAAAATCAACAACAACGTTCCCAAGTAAAAGCCTTGAATGTTGCCTTCTAACGCAGAGATTTCCGAGATAGAGGAAGAAACAGTATTAGTAGCGAGAGGAGGAAGGGCAGAAGTTTGCATTTGAGAGCCTCTTTTCTTCACGAATAATCCTGTCGCGTTCTTCTTTTGTCGCGTAGTGTTGCTGTCTGTTCTTGTCTTTAATGTTACTACTGATGCGCTACTTCTTCTCGTGGAAGATGATGTGGACGACACCGGCGTCATCACCATCGATCTGTTGGTGGTCGTGGTGGTGGTGGTATTAGAAGAAGAGGCGAAGAAGACTTTCGAAGACGATTGCACGGAAGGCGCAGAAAGGATTGAAGTCGCGCTCATCGCGCCTGTAGTTTTGTGTGTAAAATCCCGTCGTACGATGTGAATACCAACAACACGTGTGTCCGGATGTGGAGAGAGAGAGAGAGAGAGAGAGAGAGAGACCTCTGCTTCTCTTTCTCTTTTCGTCGTCCCAAACCAGAGAGATCTTTTTCGGACTCATCTTGCAAAAAACGCAAAAATCGAGAATTTTATGAGTTAGATGTTAGACCGACCGAGCAAAAATCAAAAATTATCTCACTCGAATCAGTCGTCAGTCGTCAGTCGGCTTATGCAACAAAAATTTTTATACTCGTACAGACTTTACACACACAGGAACACACACACAGAGAGAGAGAGAGAGAAAAAAAAAATGAGTTCGATGATAGCATCATCTTCTTCTACTCGAGCGAGCGCGCATTGTTTGGACGTGGTTGTATTGGCGATGCGGAAGAAGACGACTTCTTCTCGTGAGAGTACGAGAAGAGTGGCGATGCTGACACCTGTAACTGTAGCGGAGGAAAGAGAGAGCGCGGACAGACAAATGCTAAAACTAAAACGACGAAGAGACGTGCTCGCGCAGACCACAGCTGCTATTTTATTCACCAACAGCGTTGCAGCAGTAGCAGGAGACAGCGATGATGTCGTCTTGATAGATGCTCCCGAGGGGTACGCGTACGAAAGTTCGCAGATACAAACAAATAACGCACTGCGAAGAAAAATTTGGTCTGACGAAAGTTCGATATTAAAAGAAAAGGCAGGAGTAAACTACAGCATAGAATTTCCGGAACGATTCGCGGCTTTGACAGACGTCAGTTCCGCGCGAGTAGTCGGGGTTGACTGTTCGTTTAAAGATCCGCGGGACGAAGCGAGTACGTTGGCTATATTTATAAATACTTTGCCACCCGATAAAAGAACTTTGAAGGACTCTTACGTGTCAATAGATTCGAAGGCGAAACAGATGGCACTTTCTGCGAAGAATCAAAGGACGAAACGGAAAGAAAAGTATACGAAACAAGGCGTCGGAGAAATTTGGGAAATTGAAACCGAGGTGGGAGGTGGGACAGCAGGAAGATTTGGTGCCGCCGTGGAATTGATTTCGTTACTCATTGTAAACGAAAAGGTGGAAGTGACGGTGCGAGCCACAGGGAGTTTGTCTTCGTGGAAAACATTGAAGAAAGAGCTGCGAGAGTGCGTGCGAAGCTTTGAGCTATTGCAGTGAACTAATTATAACATGTGGATGGGTATTTGACATAGTCAAACCAGACATTCACGGCATCAATCTGTCCCGCATAATCTAAATACCGATTCTGTACGTCATTGTCATAGATGCTTTGCAGTCGAGGGAACAATTTCAAGAAAGCTGGTTGTTCATCAAAAAATGATGATGAATTCGATGTGACCGTCCCTAACGTGCCAATTCGAAGTGACGGAGTCGTATCGTCGCCATCGAACGGTTCAAACTGGTACCCATCTAAACTTCCAACGCCGCAAAATTTACCGTTTACGTATATTTTGGTAATGTTTGCGTATCCATCGTACGTAGCCAGAATACGAACAGGTTTCTCTTGAGGCATCGTTACACCGATCGCTTTAACCCGCCCGTCTATGAGTCTCAATCCACCACCAGCGTCAATTGCGCCTAAATTAAATGTTGCAACGTATTGCGATACCCCGAAATACAACTCGTTTGTATCGCTCACGGCAAGTATCATTGCTCCACCACCGGGTTGATATGGCGCGAAACCGCCGATGGAGAATATTACTTGAAACTGTTCACCGCGACACGGTTTGCAAAAGATCCAAGTGGTTGGACCTAAACACCACGGATCACACGTGAATACGTCTACCTCGTCTGATGAGGTACCATTGCGCATCATATTATCGTATGTATCATAGGCTGATCCATTAAGTTCAAATATGGACGAATTGGCAGGTATTTGACGCTTGAAAGTCTTAATGACAGTTTCCACAGAGAAACGCTTTTTTACTTTTCCGTACAAGTCATCAATTGCAAAGATCTGAGACTGTGTATCGTTTCCTGTGATTTTGAGGGAAAAATCGGGCAATCGTGAACATTTTTTATAGAAGTTCGGGATGAGTAGCGATGATATGACGTAAACTTCCCCGTTGAGCGCTAGTTGTGAATCCCCAATAATCTGTCGTGTCTGAGTCGTAACGAATGTTTCTGTGTTATTGTCTTGTTCGAGAACTTCTAAGTAAGCGTTTCTTGCGACATTTTCAGAATTGGCATCAAACACGTCTTCCCTATTGAATCTGTTGCACGTATCGCTAGCAGTTGCATCGTTCAGCGTTTGAAAACAGTTTACATTTTCGTCCAAGTTGTGCACATCTAAAGAAACATATGATTCATGATACAAATTCGTATCTTTTTGAAGATGGTTAAACAAATGTTACGCATGATTATATCGTATAATGCTTCATCGATCATATTATCATCTTCATTAACAAATAATGACGACACGTTTACACTGTTGCTTGCATTATTAGATGTGTGTGTAATATTTATGTCAACACCAGATAATGTGGAAATCATAGGCAAATCGTGAGCGAGGAATACTATGGCATCATTCCATCCCGAGCGCAGCTCCGGCGAGAGTCCTAAATAAGCTAGCAGGTTTCGATATAAGAACGCGAACGGGATTCTTTCGAGTCTGTCGGACAAACTCAAACCTAGTTCTGCCGTCGGTGGAATGAGTAACTCATCGGTCACTATTAACAACCCATTCTTTGAAGGCAAAATTGAAGCTGAATTCAACATGCCGCGCACTTTCATAACGTTTTCACTTTTTTGTTTCGTTATTTTCAGTTTCTTTGCGATTGGATTTCCCATAAACACGTTCCCGGGGCGTCGAAGTATCGGGTAGGTGAGGTAACTGTCCAATGAATTAAAATCAATTTCAGCCGTCACACCATCTTGTGCGGCGGATTCGAGTGCCACCGCATCTGCTTCCAAAATTCGAAACGTGTTGTACGTGATAATCTGCTGCGTGATGAGTTTCAACAGAGTTCTCTCATCATCCGTCACGTTTAAATTATTCATAGGCGATAGCAAAGTTTGAACATTCAAGTATCTCAGCGCGTCTCGAAATGCAGCATTTGTGGGTGCCAGAACACCAATGACGGATCTCGTCTTGACGCCACCATCTCTATTTGATGATGAAATAGCCGGAAGTTCTTGCTGGAGAAAATCAATGATTTGACTTTCGCTCAGTAACAATTTTTGATAGAGCGACACGCGAGCGTTCTTCTGTAAAAGAAACACCGGGGGGAAGAATTTCGACGCCGGGTACTTCTCTACTCGCATTTCTAGGAGAGGAAGGCGTGAAACGATCATTAACAATCCATCGCTGGTATGGATATCTTCTACGAGTATAAAGGGGAGGTCATCGCCGCCATAACTCTGTGCGAATGATTTCATGGCTCCAGAACTCCCTTTTAGCTGTTGAAAAGAGGAGACTAGGAATCTCAACACTATACTTTTCAACTGGTCGTGATTTGATTCATCTTTGAAAAGCATCGATTTCGTGAGAGATGTTTCTGCAAAAAATATTCTCCACGCATCGTTTGACGGTATCAGTATAGTACGCGCCGAGCCGGCGTTCTGAAAAATCTTCACGTATCCGAACGCGACGTATAAAGCTTCCAGCGTAATCGAAACGTCTTCTGCGAACGCGCTGTATTCGAGAAAATCATATAATGATGGTAACTTATACATTGCGAGCGCATTACCTGGAGTATCTTTGCTATCAATCATCAAGTCATCGATCGCGTGTACGGTGACGGTGTCATTGCATGTGGAATACGACGATATTACTTTCGCATTTGTTACGTAAATCTCTCTCTTTGACCTGTCTTGATTGACGACGCGAATGTATGCTCTCTTATTAACCCCATCCTCCCATTCCTCAAACACTCGTCCATCGATGAAATCTTCAGAGTATATCCTTTGCTCAAATCGAGTCTTCTTTGCCAACTCACATAAAAGATACTCGTCTTCAAACATTGCAGAGATTGAAGTCACATATCTGTGCACATATTTTTGGAAAGCCTCGTTCGTCGCCGCAAAGATTGTCCTGTGCGATTGTCCTAGCCGTAATCCTTTGCAATTTGAGCTCCTCGTGGCTAATAATAACGCTCGAAAGGCACTAAATTCGTGCGCATCGTTCGTCTCTTCGTACTGTAGCTGATCCACGAAAAGGTTGATATTTTTATTGCAGTCAAAATAATAATAGGCGTTATCATCGGTAGTTGTAGTTATATTTATGCGCTGCTGCTGCTTCTGTTGCGAGAGTGTACCCGTGAAAAGAAGAAAAAGGAGGAGAATGGGGAGGACAGACATCTTGTTGCGTCGTTCACTGAGAAAGAGACCGCGTATTCGCGTGGCATAAATAAAAGGTTTAGCGCGGGATCGAGTTGGATGTTTCGATGGAGTCCTCTCTTCGTCTGGAGAGAAAAAGAAGAAAAAAAGGAAAACGCGTCACTTCTCAATTTTCCTCGTCCTCTACTGCTATGTTCGCCAGCACGCAGAGAGTCGCAACGCAAACTGTAGCGGTCCCAACCACCAACAGACGGCGAGAGTCTACAAAGACTACTCTCGCTTCCAAAATCTGCGCGGGATCAAACTTAGAGGGAGCAGAAAGCGTCCAACTTGGCACTGCGAAATTACCGAAAGATATTGATGTCCAAGTCTTCTCCTCTACGATGTTTCAGTGGGCGACGACTCTCACGACGAGTGGACAGAACATGCCTTTCGTCCTCCCACAAAAAGTGGACAAAACGAAAACTGGGTTTGAGATGGATTTCTTGAAATCCAACCCGAAGGATCCCGGGTCGTTCGTGTCCGTGGGGACGATTGAAGCGAAAGTGGAAGAGATTGAGGATGGTGCAAAGATTCTGTTTATACGAGGCTACGGCGATGTGAGGATCCCCAAAAAACTGGTGGACGTTCCAATTGTTATGCAAACCATGCCGAATGCAATTAAACGCGCGATAAAGGTGTCCATGCCGTGAGAACGTGAAAAGAATGATTGCTTGCTTGCTTACTTACTTAGAGTGTATTATCATTAGTTTTTATATTAGACTCTTTGGTTCTCAATGGGAACGCAGTAAAAATTTTCAGTTTTCGCGTTGGTCATTGCTCTGTCGTTACTTTTTTCCACTTTCATGAAGATACTTGGTACCCCAGAATGGTGTACGCGCACGGTTCTTAAGAGAAGCTCACCCCGCACCGCGAGCGCTTTGAGCGCTCGTTTTGTGCTCGAGGAGTCGCCACCAATGAACTCTACGATATCAGATTCGCTTGCATTTAAACGCGCGGAAACATATCGCGTTACCTCTTGCTCGACGTTGGGGTCGGTTTCACCTATATCCATTGCGTCCTCGTCTTCCACGTTGTTGTCGTTATCTTCTGCGTCGATGAGCTTAAAACCGCGTTGGATTTTCTCCCCTGAAGTTTTCAAACCAAATGCGGAGCACTCCTTACTATTCTTCGCGAGCACTTTGAATGCCCATTTCGCATCGGAAGGGTTGTTCACTTCCTCGTGTTCTGCCAAGGATACTATATCAATATTGTTTGTAATCATGCCTGAAATGTACGCCAGCATGGAAGCGGCGTTGATTTCGTGCACAGGCAAAATCTCTTTCGTGACACCATTGGTATTTGCAGTCTCTTCTGAATATTTATTCGCAAACATTGAGTTGAAAATTTCGATTGCTTTTTTGCGAATTTCGATGATAGGTTCGCCAACACTATCGTTACGGGCACGTCGTTCTTCGTTGAATTTTATCTGCGTAAACTTTTTCGCCACCTTCCGCCTGCCTCCCATAGCCAATCCCATATTTTCACCGTTCTCACGGTAAACGGGTGGAGGAGCCACAACGCGAGCAGGAACGCCAGCGTTTCTCGTACGCGTTGGTCGCGGCACGTACTCGTCTCCTTCATCTGTCGGTTCCAAAGCGGCTTTACATCTCTCACAGAACCACTCATCGTCGGGAATTTTCTTCAATGCCGGTTTTAAACAGAAAATATGAAATCCGTTATCACAACCATCGCACAAGAGCACTTCATCTTCACGATCGCCGCGCCCGCACACTTCGCATTTGACTTCATCCAGGACCAACCACTTGGATGGATCCAATTTTGGCCGTTTCTCCGAAGCCTGTGCATCCCCTGTTGCTCTTGCTTTGTCTTCTTCGTTTCCTATCTCCGTCTCAGTATCCGCTCCCTTTTCTTCTTTTTCCTTCTCTGCTTCAGCAGCTTCGACGTTTTTCATCTTCTCGCCGACAACTTTTTCTGTTTCTGTTTCTTCTTCCTTCTCGACGTCGTCATTGTCAACACTGGCAGCAGCGCCGTTAAAACCACCGTCTCCATCGTCAATATGGTCTTGCTCGACGTCCATGTCGTCGTCATGAGCGACATTCTGTCGACTTTTAAAACTATTGTTGAAGAGAATCTGTCTCGCCATAACCGAGGTGCGTTGCTGAATGTCTGGCGTCCACTCACCGGACATTTCCCAATTCTTTCCTTCCGGAGCGCGTTCTCTGCCTTGAATTGCATCGGTCACACGCTGGACCTGTTCCTGTATCCCAACAGGTTCATCAGATTCTTCTGTAGATTTTATCGATAATAATGCGTTCAGGAGACTCTCATCTCGCTTGCGTCGCGATTGTTTTCCAGATTCGTACTCAAGCTTTGCGTATTTGTATGCATCTCGAATGATTCCACCTGCTTCCTCCATTGGAGAAGCATGTTTGCATAGGATTCTCCATCTTTTTATGATGGCCAACTCCGTCGCGTTTCTGTATCGATCAACCCAGGATTCTCGCATAGCCTGGAATACCAAAGCAACGTTACCAAAAGCGGCTGAACGTGTTCGAAGATCTATCGACGGTTCAATGTCTTCTTGTCCTGATATTATCATGTGTTGAATCACAGTCGTCAACAAGAAGGTATCAGAATCTATATCGAAAATCATTTTCGGTGCTCTAAAGCGCAGTCTCGAAGAGAGGTTTGCATTATTGTCGTCATCTTCATCTTCGTCATCTTCGTCGTCGTCAGGGTCATTTAACAGGGAACCGACATTCACAACATCACCGTTACCATTTCGCCCGTCGCCATCGCTATCTTCAGCGTTGTTCTTACTGTTGTTGTTGCGCTGAATATTTTGATTCTTGGATGACTCGCGCTGAGACTTTTGTCTCGTTAGGAGTGCAATTCGTTGTAACTCGTCCTCTGTGATAACTCCAGAATCTGTACTTTTTACCCCTAACGTTTTTCCACCATCAACACCAAACGTCGCATGGCCTCCTACAAGAGTTTTCTGAACACTCTCACCGTAGATTTTCCACAAATCGTCGGCTCTCTTTTCAGTCAAGCCAGTGTATTCTTTCGTGTCCGATACTATCTGTTTCAGAACAAACGCAAGGGTTGGCGTTTCTTTCAAAGTTATTACCGGTTTCAAACCAACCTTACGTTGTGCACCTCCCAAACTAGCTCTTAATGATGTATTTTCAGGCTTTGATAGTTCGTCTCTAGTGGGATACCGCCGTTGCGCGTGGTTTGGATGTGGCTCGTCCATTGAGCTTTGCACCCAGCGCTTCCACAAATCTTCAAATCGGTTCGATAAAAGCAATGCTTCTTTGGGATTCTGAATGATCGTGGATAAATCCCAATTTTTCTTCTGCGTAATTGCAATGGTGTTGGGCCCAGTCGACCAATCCCCCATGTTGATGTCGAATTTCATACCTGTAAATGTTGTTTCAAGAGCGTTCCAATACGCCTTGCACGACTCAACCGTTGTAATGTTCATTTCTATTTTGTGTTTACCACCATCAGCTTCCGGTTTGACGTACGTGCCGACATCAGCGAGTTGTAAAGAAACATCAATATCGCTCAACTCTTCTTTGTACTCTACGTCTTCTTGAACGGGCGCTTTTCGCTTTCTCGATGATAAAGGTTTCAGCGCACTCGTAGTAGTACCGTATGTCCACAATCCCATGTTCTTCAATCCTTTCAACACGTCTCCTATGGCATCCGAGTCGTACGCTGCTTTGGCTAAAGTCTTGTCTAAATCATGAAATTTTGTATCCTGGATAACAGCGACGTATAACGTTGCAAGCTGCGTCGCAGTCAAACCATTTGGAGGCGGTGTGAGCTGAAAGTGTAATTTGACTGGAATATTTTTTCGAAGTTCGTGCGCGGAGATGCATCCATTTGTCGCATTTTGAATTAAGTGTAAATGTAAAGCGCGACATCGCAATGCATGTGAACGAAACATGCCAAATCGCAACGCATTTTCGTAACGCAGTCGTTCAAATGGAACATCCACTGGATTTTTGGGAATACCAACACTCACAGGTGAGATTCGTGGCAGTGGCAGTGTTGATCTTTTCGTATCGTCACGAGTCATTTCATTTTCATTTGCAACGAGCAAAACTTCGCTGCCCGTGTTGCTCTTGTTCTTCACACTCTTTGTCGCCGTCGTCGTTGCTGTAGCAGCCGTTGATATTTCCTTCTCGAACGCCTGCAACTGCGGAAGCCCTATGCCACAATTTTCCAACTTCTTTCTTTTTGCAAGTCGCTGCTGCTCGCCGTGAACCAACATGTTCGTAATGAACTCTTCCGTAAGATTTTTGACATCGATCGAATTAAAAAACTCTGGCGAGCACAGCACCGTGTCTTGTTTGCCCGATAATCCCCTAACAACAAAATGAGAGAACTTTTCCCTTTGTAGTAAAGCTTCTACGATTTGTTTGATCTGGGTCACGTCAATACGCGCTAATCCGTGCCCCTCCTTCTTTGCTAACCAACTACTCAAACGCGATTGAAATGCAAAGCCTTTGTCTAAGATGTGTGCCTTCACGTATTCTAAACGAACTTGGTTCCTATCGAGAGGTTTATTAGCCACTGTTTGTGCAATATTGTTCTCACCGTCTGCATTCGTTTCTAAATTTTCATCTTCCCAAGCCATCGCGATGCCGCGCTTTCGAGCAATGGTCTCCTTCAGCTTATAATACACGTTAACATTCGACCCTGCTCGAATAGTCGTTCGGTTCAGAAGCTTATCAAACACTTCGCACTTTTCTAATTTTTTCTGCATCGGTTTTGTTGCGATATCGAGCTCGATTCCGAGAGTCTTTGTGGTTACACCCGCGCTACTTTTTGCTATTCTTTCGAGCAGTTGATGCTCATACGTTTCTTGTAAGACGAGCTCTCTGCTACCATTACCAGTCCACATCGTATATTGAGAAGGCTCGTATTCGGGATCATCTTTAACCCACGGTATTGATGTATTATCACTATCTCGACAGCTCATATCGACCTTCGAGAGAAAAAGTTCGTTCTGCTTTTCCTTGTCCAAGGACGGTGAGAGCTGCGCATTCTTGTTGCCACCACCAATCCCTTGCACCATCGATAAAGTTTGCGTGTAGGTGTACTCTTGCGGGCGTTCGATCAATTGAAGCGCTTCCTTGGCAACAATTTTCCCCGTGTTTTCGTCTTCGACATTCACTACTCCGAGGAGGATGCACTTTTTCTCGACTAATTCGTTGCGAAGTTCGCCAAACAATTTTTGACTACGTCTTGGATTCATGCCGTAAATCAAACCGTTCAACGTTTTCGCCATTTCAGGCTTAATGTCGTCAATTGGAACAGCGTGCGCCTTACCCGCTTCTTCTAAAATGGTAAACAACCGATCCACGTATTTCCTTTTCATCACATGGCTCAAAGCCGTTGCCTTCCTCGGTACAAATTCCGGGAGCCACATGCCGCTTTCGGTCGTTCTCGTCTCTTGACGAAAAACTTTCCTTCTCAAGCCGAGGCGCAAACCTTCGAGTTGCCTCGCGTGTGGATCCATTTTTGCTGGTTTCATGTTAAGATCGGCACTCAATTCCGCTGTTGTTGCGCCGTGTTGTCTTCTTTTTGCGACAAATTCCAAGATACGTCGCGAAAACGGCGAAATAACTTGTTCCCATGACCTCGCATCGGTTAAACTCAACACGGCTTCTCGTACATGCAAAGAGGCGACAAGCATGATTGGATTCGCATTTTCAGCATCGAAGCACTCTTCAAAAGTTATCACGCATTTGTCTACTTTTTCATCATCGCGTCTTTGTTGTTGCTGTTTCCTCCTTTTCTTGCTACTACTTTTATTGCTCGTGTTCTTGTCGTTGTTTTCACCGTCGTCTCCACGCCTTGACTTTCGAAACTCGAAACTCTCTTGCACGATAAACTTCTCTGCCGCGTCGATTTCAGCCAACGCTTCTGACTCCGTCGTGGTTACCTTACACTTTTCCGGGATTTTTACCATGAAGTGCACGTCTGGTGGTTTCATTTCCATCGATTCCAGAGTGTTAAAATCGCTAGTCTTTGCGAGCGAACTTCGCGAGACCAACAACTGGAACAACAATCGTTTCAGTTTCTCATCTTTTTTCTTGTTTTTGTCGTCGATCTCGCCCTCGACGTCTTCTTCTGCGTCCAAATCAATATCCTTGTCCTCGTCGTTTTCCGTTTCGTTCGTTTCTCCGTTTTCTCGTAGCTTTCTCCTCCTTTCCAACGAAGTTTCTAAAAGTTCAAACGCTTTTGGCAGCGAGCACCCATCTCTGCCTTCCAACGCGATTTCGCGAAGCAAAAAAGCGAACCTCTTTCTCAGCGACCGTTGCGAGGAAAGGGAGAGAGTTCCCCGCGTTTCTTTCGTCATCGTTCCCTCCTTCGTCGCGTGGTTTTCTTCAAAGGCCCATCACGCCCACGCCAAAGCGCCTTTTCTCTTTCTCTCTTTCTCTGTTTCTCTCTTCCGTGTGAAACGGTACAAACGAGCGCGCTTATGAATAGTGGTGCGTGCGTTGTCTCAATTTATACATTTTTTTTGAGCAAGTGCGTCCTTTTTACCTTTGTAACGAGGGAGACAATCAGTCCTTGGAACGAAGAAAAAAAACGTGGTTTTCGCGTCACAGTTTTTCTTCGTTTAGCAAAGGCTAAAAGGCGTTTGCCCTCCCCTCCTCCGCTTTTCTCCCACTTATCGCGTAAAAGGATACAGTGTGGACGAATATACGTGAGAATAAGGATCGAGAACACGTCGCGTGAACTGAGGTTGTGTTGCAGAACGCGGAATTTTGCCACTGAATTTTCCGCTCTCTAACGGCCCGCGAAAATTTCAAATGGCTCACGCAAATACGCTCGACGTAGACTCGATCATCGAGCGATTATTGAGCGTCAGAGGACAACCAAATAACCGTACGGTACAATTAGCGGAAGGGGAGATACGTGCGTTGTGCGCGTCGGCTAGAGGTACGGTCGAACTCGAATTTTGTATTTTTACGCCTTCGGGGAAATCTACACTTTTGACAATAATTTTGGGAAGCGTTAACACGACTTGCGAATGGAAATTAGCCTGGAAGATGATCTTATCTAACGTATGGAATTGTAATGAATGCGTTATGGGAGGTCAATTGGCTACATTTTGAGCAGATGGACGTGAGCGTGGGCGATTTCGAATCTCAATTTCGCCAAATCGATCGTGCTGCGCGATGGTCGTTGGAGGAAAAAAGCAGTTTAAATTCTCAGAGAGGCGTCTGCTCTTCCAAATTTCAAGGCGAATTCGAAATCGTTTTTTCTCGTGACTCTCTCCTTCGGGACCATTCTTTCCAAACTTCACGACTGACACACACTCTTCTTCTCCTTCTTCACATGACATCAACAGAAATTTTTCTCGCACAACCATGCTTATTGGAGTTGGAAGCGCCGTTGAAGGTGTGCGGCGACGTACACGGGCAATATTCGGATTTACTTCGGCTTTTTGAGTACGGAGGATTTCCTCCAGAAGCGAATTACCTCTTCTTAGGAGACTACGTCGATCGAGGAAAACAAGGTTTAGAAGTTATATGTTTACTCTTAGCGTACAAGGTCAAATATCCGGAGAACTTTTTCCTTTTGAGAGGCAACCACGAGTGTAACGCGATTAGTCGAATCTATGGTTTTTACGACGAGTGTAAGCGTCGGTATAACATTAAACTTTGGCGAGTATTTTGCGACGTGTTCAACTGCTTACCATTCGCAGCAATCGTAGACGAAAAGATTTTCTGTATCCACGGGGGACCATCGCCGGAGTTGAAGGACTTACAGCAAATTGTACAAATCAAAAGACCGACTGATATTCCAGACATGGGCATGCTCTGCGATTTTTTATGGTCAGATCCAGAAGCGGATATCACCGGCTGGGGAGAAAATGATAGAGGCGTTAGTTACACGTATGGTACAGACGTTGTCGCGGAGTTTTTGGAGAAATTTGACTTTGATTTAGTTGTTCGCGCACACCAGGTTGTCGAGAATGGATACGAGTTCTTTGGGAAACGGCAGCTCGTTACGGTCTTTTCGGCTCCAAACTATTGCGGGGAGTTTGATAATGCCGGGGCTATGATGACTGTCGACGAAAACTTGATGTGCTCTTTCCAGATTTTGAAACCAGCGGAGCGGAAACTTATGGGCGGCTTCACTTCGATGATGGGTGGTAGGCCTTCGACACCGCCTCGAGGAAAGATTTGATCCAACGACACAAAAAAGAAACGAATAAGAAGATAAACGAAGAAAGAAGATGTAAACCGATTCGATAATAACTATAAGAAAATAAAAAGATATAGGCGACTTGCGAGTATTGTGAAGAGAATTGAGGGGGAGAGAGAGAGAGAGAGAGAGAGAGAGAGAGAGAGAGAGAGAGGTGACCAGCGTTTTTAGAATATAAAGTTGTTGCGCGTACTTTCAAGCATAGAGAGAGACGCGGCAAACCGAGCGCTTCAACGACAACGAACGACGACTGGATTTAGCAAAACAACTACAACCACAACAGTATTATATTTCTAATATAAAAATCTTGTACTTTTAACAAATATAACAAAACACGCATCACCACTCCTCTCCAGCTCCTTCAGAGGACTTTGTCGTAGCGAGAGAAAGTTGATGATGGTTTGTTTTAAACTCACTTCTCTCCTCATTGAAAATCCCCTCGTCTCTCACGATTGACGCATAAAACCAAAGGAATGGATCGGGAATACCAACAGCGTCAGCGGGTTCTGAATTCCTACCGCGCATTTCTCTCCCAAAAGCTCGAGCCCGCGTTGCAGAAAGCGCACGAAGAGAGAAGAAAAGTGGAAGAAAAAATCGCCGACTTTCGCTCTTTACTAACGCAAATCGAAAGTTTAGAGAAGAGCAGCGCAAACGCGATGCGTGAGCAGGAAATGCGACGAGAACAAGAGGAAGACGAGTGCTCGCCGAGCGCGACTACCACCGTTCGAGTGGACTTGGGCTCGGAAATTCTTTGCGACCTTTCCGTCGACGTCGATGCGACACACAAACGACCGCACGTTTTCGTCGACGTCGGTCTGGGTTTCTTTTGTCAACTGTCCTTCCAAGAGGCCACCGCGCTCGCTTTAAAAAGGATAGAGCATTTCACGGACGAGGCGAGAGCGAAGAAGGAGAACGAGGATAAGATCGTGCAGCACGTGGAAATCGTCGCGAGTGGGATCGAATCGTTGATGACGATGGAATAGATATTAAATAAGTTAATAGGTTAGATTAGGGGGTAAAGGGGGAAAGACTGGTTCGTCCGTTGTTATAAACAGTTGTAGTTTTTAGTCGTCCATATATATATGGTCGTCATACTCCTCACTGCAAAAGGGAAAAAGCGATGCCAAAAAACACAAAAAAGGAGGAGGATGGATGATGGAGGAGAGCACGTGTACAAAAATTGAAATCATCAATCAAATTTTTTCTCTTTTTCTCAAAAATCTCGCCGGACAGTCTTCAAACTTTTTCTTTGTTGCACACGAACAAACGCGCGCTCGAAGGAGCCCCCGCCGTGCGTACGCTTTCGATCGATCGTCGTCGTCGTCGTCGTCGTCGTCGGTTCGGTGTCGAGACGACTCCCAAAACCAAAGGCCGATAATAATGTCTTCTCTCAAAGCGGAGCAGTGCATCGACGATGCGATCTCCTCCTCCCAAGCCGATCTCAACAAACTTCACGTGTTGAAAGAGTTGAAAGAGTTATACGCGCAAAAGTTGTGGCACCAGCTGACGGAAAGTTTAGAGCGTACCGTCGCGGATGGAATATTATTTTCCACTCCAGAGGATGGAGAATTATTGGTGAACTTGTATAAAACTTTCGTGAACGATTTCGAAGAACGACTGAACTCTCTCCGGTTAGCGAGAATAGCCGTGCACGTCTCTTCGAGATGTAAAAACAGAGAAGAAGCGATTGAATTTTTATCGTCCGCGATGGAGAAGATTAAAACGACCAGACAGTCGAGCTTTGAAGAGGCTGTGGTGTACGTGAGATTGCACATCGCTTTACTCTATTTACACGGCGGTGATGAATCGAAAGCAAAGATGGAAGTCGCGAAGGATGCAAAGCAAGATCTCGCACAGTGGAAAGCGCCAGATCCAAGCGTATCGGCGGCGTATCATTATTTAGCCGCGCAGCTGCATAAACAAAACAGAGATTTTGCAAACTTCTACGGATCTGGGATTTTATATCTTGCATACGTGGATGCGACCGTTTTAGGGGACGAAGTGGCGACGGAGTTGGCGGTGGACTTAGCGTTAGCGGCGCTTTTAGGTGAAGGCGTGTATAATTTCGCGGAATTTTTGGCGCATCCGATTTCAAAGTATATTTCGAAAGAAAACGGGAGCGAGTTTGGGTGGTTATTAGAAATGGTGCAAGTATTTAACGATGGTGATTTGAACGCATATGATTTGTTGTGCGAACGATACGCGGAGCAGTTAAACGCGCAGCCGGCATTGGTGGCGCATGAGAGAAAGTTGAGAGAGAAGATTACGATTTTAGCGTTTTTGAGAATCGTGTTTGAGTTACCGGCGGAGAAGAGAGAGATTGAGTTGGCAGATATCGCATTGAGAACGAAGCTGACCGTGGACGGCGTTGAGTATTTGTTGATGAAGACGTTATCGGCTGGGTTGATTAGAGGAGAAATTGATGAAGTCAGTTCAAAAGTTGTCGTCACATGGGCAATGCCAAGGATTTTGTTGAAACCGCAGATTCAAGAGTTGGCGGATAGACTGGACCAATGGATTGCTAAAGTATCGTCAACGACGACGAGCTTGCAAAATGAGTTGATGATTACAGCGAGCTAATTATTTGCTAAGCGTGCAAAGTAATACACCTATTAATAGAAATATAGATTTATACAACTACTCGCGTATGAGTACTTTTTTTTTGTCTAAACCATATCGTAACCGTTCGTCCCGTCGCCCTTCATCGGATCTTCGCCTCTGTCCCGCATCATTCTGTACGCCTCCATGTCTTCTTCGGTCACTTCTACTTCATGCGAATCGTTGTATTTTACTCTCTTTTTCTTCTTTTTCTTCCCATTTTCAACATCGTCTTCGTCCTCTTCATCGCTATCATTCCCGCCGTTCTCTCGGCGTTTTTTCTCTTTTCGCAGACGTTCATCTTCTCTTTTTAACGCTTCACTGAGCTTTTCCGGGTCGAGTTGGATATCCTTCGCATCAGCACCCCAAATATCTTTTCCCTTTTCTGTTAACTTTTTGCTATTTTCTTCTCTCTTTTCATGGGCGCGTTCTTTCGCGCGCTCCATGTTTGCTTTCATCAACTCCTCCGCCGCTTTTTCATCTTCGATACCTTTGATCCCGATGCAATACGACGATTTCACGCATGAGTGACAACAGGCATAGCCCCACTTACCTTGATTCCAATAGGATCCCCAAATTTTTGTGTGGTTATTCACCAAAACGTCTTCGTCGTACCGCGATGTGGCTACAGCTTTCACTTCGCCAGTACCACCACCGCCTGAAATGACTCTACCGAATCGATCGTACTCGACGAACTTTTCCGTTTGCCCTAAAACTAAACCTTCCGGTGCATCTTCTAACTTTCCCGCCGACGCGTCGCCGTACTTCGACAACACCGACGTCTTTTGCGTCTCATCCAGTTTCGATTTCTTTTCTTTGAACTTATTATACATCAACTCCGCTTGCGATGGCGCCGCTTGCACGTGTACATCTTGCCCGTGTTTCGTCGCTTCCCAGGCGTGGACATTCATCAACGCAAAATTCGTCGTCTCGCCGGTATTTCTCGAGGCATTGTCGCCACGGAAGAAGTTATCGTTCGGATCAGCATTTGGAGTTGGGTTTTCCCGCATAGATCTTGTCTTCGGATCGTAAAACGCCGATTGTGGGTCCAAATTGCGTAAATATTTCGCCGTATCTTCTCTCAAGCGCAAATTTCTGACTGTCCCAGAAGCGCCCCCACCGGGCGCTCGAATGCGCTTTTCAATCTTACCAAACCCAGCATCCTCGTTCGCTTTTAGCTTCTCCTCGTCCTCGTCCGAATCCGTATCCGAGGCGTATATATCGTTTTTCTTCTTTTCTTTTGCTTTTGTTCCGTCGTCGTCATCGTCGCTTTCATCATCAATATTGTCGTCTCCCTCTCCGATCTTTTCTTTATTTTCCTTCTTAAACGCCCTCTCCAACTCTCTCTTCTTCGCCGCCTCGGCTTTCATCTCCTCCACTTCCTCGTACCTCTCTACAACTTTCTCATAATCTTCCGCCAAAAATCCTTTATATCTATCTCGTTTTTGTTCGAATGTCCTTTTCGTGTTGAAATCTTCCTCCTTGACAACCTCGTCAAGTTTCAGATCCTTCCCGGTTTTCTTCGCGTTGTGTTTTCTCGGGCGTTCTAAACAGTCTTTTTTCTTGTGTGTCATGCTTCCGCAGTTTTCACACGCGCCTTTACGGAATTTTGTTACCGCAGTTCTGCCAAAATCGAACGCATTGTTATTACTTATGCTACTTTTCTTCTTATTCTTTTCGCGTTCTCGCACTCTCCTCTCTTCCTCTGCAATCGAGTGCACACTCGGGTCTTCCCCAATTTTCCGAAACGCTTTTTGATGCTTCAAACCTTTCTTCCCACCGTCTGAGGCGTACCATGGCGCCGTTGACATGTACTGTGGAATGTGTGGGTTAATCGCCTTACCATCTTCGTCCAATTCTGGGGCGATTAAACCTTTCTTTCGTCCTTCTTCCAACTCTAATTCGCGCTTGCGTTCCTCTCTCGTTTTCCTTTGATTGGACGACATGACGACGCGTATGAATTCCACTCTCTCACGCTCTCTCTCTCTTTCTCTGAATATCAACTCCTCTCTCCGCGCGCTCGGAACGCGGCGCCGTTATTAAAGCGCGGCGCACGCTCTTCCTCTTCCTCTCTCTTTCTCTTTCTCTTTCTGACAACGAGGAGTCGTGTGTGTACACTTTTCTGTCCTTTCACGCACTGTGTGGCGAGCTTTCGAGAGGGAGTTCTTTTTTCTCTTTTCTCTTTTCTCTCGAGTTTTAAAATCCCCAAAAAAGAGACCGAAGAGGAAGGAACGTCATGAATACCATGTCCCCCGCGTGATACATACATACACTTTCGCGCGCCTCGAGAGAGACAGAGACAGAGAGATACTCCCGCGGAATGATGATGGCGACGAATTCGAAGTATTCGTCGTCTGGCCGGCATCGGAGGAGCGCGAGCGTGACCAATAATGGAGGATACTCGACAAGTTCTGGAAATGGGTATGGTAATCAGTATCCTACGACTGCGACGCTGGTGAAGAAAGCACAAAGACATCGTCGACACAGTAAAAGAGGACAAATGAAACATTTTTTCGAGAGTTTGCAATTGCTCGCGCTCGTTCTCGTGTTTTGTTTGTTCACTTTACACTACGGGAAAGCGTTGCCGAAATGGTTTAGACATCCTCACTTTAAGCACGTGATTATTATCGATGCTGGGAGTACGGGGACGAGGTGTCACGTGTTTCGAGTCGCGGCAACGACGAGTACGAGTAGTGCGAATGTAAAATATCCGAGCGTGACGCCAAAGTTGATTTTACCAACGAAATCGTTTAAAACGACTCCTGGTCTCTCGGCGAGAGCTTTGGATCCAAGTGGCATCGATGCCGCGTTGCGGCCTTTGTTGAACTTTGCCAGAGAGTCTGTCCCGATGGAGAATTGGAAAGAAACACAGATACACTTGATGGCGACTGCGGGCTTGAGACATATTGAGCAGCATTTGTCAGAATCGATTATCGAAGCATGCAGAGAAACCTTGAGAGAATCACCGTTTTTGTTTGAAAAAGACGAGTGGGCGAGCGTATTGCCGGGGACGAAGGAAGCGTCTTACGGGTGGACGGCGGTGAATTACGCATTTAACGCCTTATCGCCAATGAAAACGCCGAAAGAAACCTACGGCGTTTTAGAACTTGGAGGGGCAAGTATGCAAGTCACGTATGCGGTTCCGCAAGCTACGGCAAAGAACATGGTGCAGAAGAAACATAAGGAAACCGTCAGAGTAGGCGATTCGGTTAAATATTTATACGCGTCGAGTTTACTTGGTTTAGGACACGAGGCGGCGCGAGCAGAGTATCACGCGATACTTCGAAAGGAATACGAGAAAACTGGGAAAATACCGGATAATCCTTGCATAAATAGAGGATGGACGCCGCAAACTACCGTGCAACACGGTGAAGCGTTATCCGTAGGTGCCGGACCGTCGAAACCTACCGGGAATTTCACCGCGTGTTATGAAATGACGAAGAAACTCTTAGGTTTAGCGGAGAATGCGCGCGATTGTTCTAGAACTCCATGCGGCATGCGTAAAGAGCACTTACCACCGTTCGATGGTAAGTTTTTAGCGACAGAAAATTTTCATTACACGGCGGAGTTTTTCAAATTAGGTAAATCGACGACGATTAGGGATTTTCAACACGCCGGGGAGAAGTTATGTGCAGAATCGTGGGAAGATGTGGTGAAAGAAAGGTTTAAGAAGGATAAGAAGAAATGGGAAGAAATAGATTTATCGAAATATTGCTTTAGCGCTGCATTTATTGTAGCTATGTTGAAAGATGGTATGCTTTTGACAGAGGATTTGAAGTTTACTGTGGGCAACAACGTGGGACGATACAAGGTGGACTGGGCGATGGGCGCGGCCATTAACATCGTTTCATCTAAGTTTGCCACTTCGAGTATTCTGACGCCTGGCGATAGTTTAAGTGGGAGTGATGGTCATTCTGCGAGTGACATTGCTGCTGCTTCAGGTCTTTCTTCGTCATCCTCTCACTCCCACACTCATGAGGCGAATGACACCTTCTGGTGGTGTGTGTATATACTCGCTGGGTTCTTCGGGTGCTCAAAATTTCTATTTTCCGGGTTTTGTGAGATGATTTACTTTAAGTGCGTATCGATTATACGACGCTTAAGAGAGAATAGGCGAAGGGTCATAAATGGTAGGAGAGCTGGCGATAGCAGTGGTCGTCCTGGCGGGGTTAGAAATGGAAGTGGAAGTGACGGAAGCTCTTTGATTGGTGGTGGAGGACGTCTGCGCCGAAACGGAAGCCGCTCGCATACTGTTTCCGCTTCAAAGATGCGTGGTTCGTTTAATAGGTCGCAAAGTGGATTTCTATCGAACGTGGAATCAAGGAAAGGAAGCTTCCACGACTTGAGTGATATAGATAGTTTAGTATAGGAATATATTCAATACCGAGTAAGGTACCTAGTATGGTACCGGTACAAGATATATGTCATACTCAAGTTCATTAATTCAAGCTCTCTTATTTCGCAAGTTGTTGATATGAAACACTCAAAGATCTTTTAAATATGAAGAAAACACCCGATTGGTATCTGTTAGGTACAAAACTGCCTGCACCGCTGCAGCATTTTATTTGGCGTACTGCCCGTCTCCGTCATAATTTGCTTCTTAGTATATCGCTTTCTCTTTCAAGGTTCCAAGTGTCTATAACTTCTTGGTCGTGCTCGTAAGCATCCATTATCTCACCTATTCCACCTTCTGTTTCGCTCACATTGACGATGAAATTGACGTCCGTGTATACATTGGCTCCTCCACTCCTCGTCGCCAACCGTGCGTTACTTGTGACCACTCCAATGAGGTGGCCAGTCCTTCCGTCAACCAGCGCTCCACCACTAGCACCACTCCGGACTGAAGCTGAAGTTACGAGCATTGTCTTCTTCCCAGCAACCTTGGACACATATCCATAATTTACTTCCGGCGATGCTTTGTCGAACTTTCTTCTCCTGACGTTATTTCCAAACCGATCATCGTGTGCGACGACGAAGACTTCGTCACCAATAGCCACGGGGCGCTGTCTTCGCGAAGGTCGCTTCGTCGGTAACACAATTGGAAGCGCTCCACTCCCTCCATTTTTCAGAGAAAGAGAGCGCACAAATGCCAGGTCCAAAGGGCCCTTACTCACTCTTTGCACAACGCCGCGTCGCCAACTTCCATTTGAAAACCGCAAAGTAATCGCGTTTTTGCTATACTTCACCTCCCGCATCGCTGGGAGCACGACATGCCGATTGGTCAAGATCATACCTTCCGAAGAGTCGACATCATCGCTAGTTTTAGAAATCAATATCCCGCTACCAAAATGTGTACCGTCCAGTATTTCAACTCGACATACCGACTCTATGGCATTTTTAGCCGCCGATACGTTTTTGTTAGTAGTTATGGGCACATCGTGATCCTTAATCGTAACATCATCTCCAAATATCCACGAAGCGTGTATCATGAGGGGGAATGCACCGCGACTCGAACCACTATCTCGCTCTTTTGCGAACGAAAGAGGTGGTATCAATATACCGACAACTACTGGTTGCTCCTTTGATCGACTAGTACTTTCATCGAGGAAAACTGGAGATCCCTCGGCTCCTGGCTTTAGCGCTATGGACAAGTCAACCACTGAAACAGCGGGTGGTGAACTATTACTGTTGCTATTAGTACCTTCACTCGCTACTGACACTAACGCGCTCGACACACACCCTCGGTTGAGCAAGCGTGAAAATATATTCGGGCTTAAAACACCAAAAGGACTCCCTAGAGTGGCAATTTTGGTCCCGGCGCGGACCGAAACCTTACTATCATAACTCCTGTTACTTTTTATTTCATGACGACTTCTTCTATTGCTTCCACCTAAACTCTTCTTCTGCTCATGCGTGTCCACGCCGTACTCATTACTATCCTTACTATCAATAACTTCTTTTAACACCACAAAACTTGCCGCCCTTTCCACCATTCTCCTCACCTCTCTTTGTTTCAAGAACCCTTTAGCCTCGCACAATCTCAACGGCACGACACCTTCAAATGAGACGTCCACAATGTTTTGTCCTGCGATCGCATTCACAATGTCATCAACAACGCGCTTCGACGTTACCACATCTACAACTCGACACTTCACCCATGTTTTCTTTTCGAAATTCCTCGCGTGTATAACCACAGACGGTTTCAGTTTATAATCTGTAGTATCGATGCTACTGTTACTTTTACCGTTATCTGTTTCTGTTATATTTGTCGCTGTACTATCCAGAACCAAAACACTCTGCATCGCGCTCAAAGGTACCACCCATACGTTCAAATGATTACTGTTATTGCTATCATCTCTCTCTCTCTTCTTCTTCATTCTCTCCAGGTACATCTCCCCTTCCCTCCCTAAACTTCTCGCATTGGTCGCCGAGCAACTGAAACAATGCAACGTAGGAATCCCCACTTTGCTCGTGTTTGCAATCGACCGTTGAATAGCAAAGTCAACGACATCCACCGCGTCCGCTCTGGAGATGTATTTTGCATTCCACAAGAGTTCCTCCGTTCCTGTAATTCGGATTAACCCGGCTGCTTGTTCGGCTGCTTGCGCGTTGGACGAATTCATGAGTCTGTTTGTGGGGGGTGTTTCTACATTTTTTTTATTTCTTCTTTTGTCAAAAATGTCAAAATGTAAATGATTATTTACGAGCGCGCGTCACAAACACGCGTTGCTCCTCCATGTCCGGGAGCTCTGTTCGTTGCGCACACACCACCCGGAGTCAAACGTTTAAAAACACCACCCATTTCGTAACTGCTGCTCATCGAGAGAGAAGAAGAGCTCAGTGGAAAGAAAGGAACAGTGATAACGCGTTTGACTCGGCAATGTTTCGTTCGTTTCGAAACGTCATCAGATATCACAGCAGCAGGCAGCGGGCGTGTACAGCAGCATCTGCACCGAGACAGCTCTCGAACGAGAGCACGTCTACGTCGTACTCACAGAATCATAAAGATGTCACTGCGCCGTTCCATCCATCCGGTGACCAACCGTCGGCTATTGCAGAAACTCTGAAATTGTTAAAAGAGCAAGACAGAAAATTCGTTTCATTGAGAGGCGCGACGGGTACGGGGAAGACGTTTGTGGTCGCAAACGTCATCGCTGAACATAACAAGCCGGTGTTAGTTGTCGTACCGAATAAGACGTTGGCAGCGCAGGTTGCTAGAGAGCTGAGAGGTTATTTACGAACGTCGCACTTGGTGGAGCTTTTTGTTAGTCACTTTTCGGTGTACATTCCGGAAAGTTGTAGTGGAGGGCGATACGTCGAGAAGAGATCCGCGGTGGACCCAGATTTAGATGCGCTGAGACATCGCGCAACGCGAGCCCTAGTTGAAGCGAAATCAACGAATCGAACGCCAGTTATTGTGGCGTCCGTATCATGTTTGTATGGTTTGGGTTTGCCATCAGATTTTGTCGATGCGGCTTTATTTTTGGGCAAAGACGTTGAAGATTTGCAGTATGGGAACGCTGAAAAGATTATTGATAAGCTTGAAACAGAGTGTTTGTATGAACGTGCGCCGGCGTTTGGAATTGTTGAACGTGGGCAGTTCAGAACAAGAAATAAAGGAACCGAACAAGTAGAAATCCGAGTGTGGCCGCCATACTCAAACGAACACGTGGATATTACGTTGGACAAAGATACCGGGAGTTTCTTGGAAGGCAAACGCGTCATATTTAACGAAAATGAACAACAACACGAAACTGAATATTTTAACGCCATCACTATATGGCCGAGAGTGCATTATGTAACACCAAAAGAACGCGTTACTATGGCCATTAAATCAATCAACGAGGAACTGGTTTGCAGAGAACACGAGCTAAGAGAAGAAGACGCTGTGCTAGAGGCGGATAGATTACGACAAAGAGTTTCTGCAGATTTGGAAATGTTGAAAGATATTGGATGGTGTCCTGGAGCAGAACATTACTCCAGACATCTTCGCGGTGCGAAACCTGGAGAGCCACCGGTAACGCTGTTAGACTATTTCTCTCATGAAAATAATCAAGACTGGTTGTTGGTTGCCGACGAGTCGCACGTCATGTTGCCACAATTACGCGCCATGTCTGGAGGCGATAAAAGTCGGAAAGAGTCATTAGTGAAATATGGGTACCGCTTACCTTCCGCGTTGGACAACAGGCCGTTAACTGGTGATGAATTTTGGCAACGTGTCCCAAAATGCCTGCTCGTGTCAGCTACGCCGGGTGAAGACGAGCTTAAATGGTCCTGTGGGGAAGAAGGGAGCGTAGATATGGTTGTCAGACCGTCCGGGATTTTAGATCCACCAACTGAGGTTTTACCAAAGAAGAACCAACTTCCAAAACTGGCCTCTATGATTGAAAAGCATGCGCGAAAAGGTGATGCCTCGCTTGTATGCGCGTTAACTAAAGCCGATTGCGAGGACTTAGCAGCGTATTTAACCGGAAAAGGATTACGAGCCGATTGGATGCATTCTGAACTTGCAGCTCCAGAGAGAGCAAAAAGACTAGCAAAACTCCAACTTGGTGAGCTTGACGTCGTTGTTGGTGCTCAATTACTTCGCGAAGGCTTAGATTTACCGCGCGTTTCGTTGGTGGCCATATTAGACGCGGACGTTTCTGGATTTGCAAGATCATCGAGAAGTTTAATGCAAATGATGGGAAGAGCGGCGAGAAATAAAAGTGGCGAAGCTGTTTTATTTGCTGATAAAGAAACAGACGCGATGAAGAGCGCTTTGACAGAAGTCGAAAGGCGACGTCGAAAACAAGCGTTACACAACAAAAAGTACAACGTCACGCCAAAATCAGCCACACAAGGGAGTGAATCCTCGGAACGGTCCTTATTCGATATCATGTCTGAAGAAATCAATGCCGAGAAAATGTCCATCGGAACTATGCTCTCTAAAAGTAGTTCTGGTAATAGCGATAACAATCTTGGTGGAACTGTAAATGATGAAGAAGTGGAACGCGCTCTGGAAAGATGGCGACAGCGACGAGAGCCGAACTCAGAAGCATTCATAAGAGCAACGACAAAGACGAAAGCTTTGGAAAGAAAATTGAAGGAGGACGCCTTGGCTGAAAAGCAAAAACGGGAGAATCAAGCATATATGGAAAATGGTGGTATATTACTGGGAGATTTCAGTATGAACTCTTCCGGAAAATTATCCTCTTTTTCTCCCAGCAATGCGGAAGCGATTCTCACGAAACACTACGGTTTCGACGAAGCTACGATTGCTAAAGTTAAAAGGATTCGAGACATGCAGAAAGCGCTTCCCGCAAAATGTGGCGTCTATCGTTTTCTCGATAAGAACGGCAAGTCTTTATATGTCGGTAAAGCAAAATCTTTGCGTTCTAGAACCTCCTCGTATTTAACTCCAGGCGTCCTTGAAAACTCGGCGCGTCACCGTGCGTTGTTATATAAGGCTGAATCAATCGATTGCGTTTTGACACCAGGAGGCGAAGCTGATGCGCTCGCACTAGAGGCTAGAATTATTCAACGTGAAAGACCTCGAATGAACATATTACTAAAAGACGTTCCAAGGTCCGAAGCTGCATATATCGTTCTCTCGCCAGATGGTAAAATGTTTGTCGTCGACAGCTCTTCAAAGGAGTCAGCTGACCCGAGAACTTTCGATAACAATTGGGTATTTACGCAGACGACGTACAGAGAGGCACGAAATTTGTCGCGTAGCGTCGATACAGCACTCGATCTTCGAGGTGCGCGTTTTCATGTGAGATACGGTGACCAAGATGCAGTAGAAACGCTCAACAATCGCGTCACTGCGGCTCGCTTGATTTTCGAGAATAAGATTGAAGAGGCAATGGAGCATGTGGAAAATACGTGTGCAAAAGATCCAAGAGTTATTGATAGACTAAAAACGTTGTCAAACACATGGGTACAAAACCTTGAGAGTTCTAAAAGAAATGGTTCTTTAACTGCATTCTTATCGCTTAGCGAAAAAGAGAGGAAGAACTGGAATGTGGACGTATGTGCATCAGTGAAATCTGGAAAATTCATTTCAGTAAAAATTGCGCGCGTGAGAGATGGGAATTTAGTGGATGTTTTAGGTACGACGGTTGAACTGTACGATGCCAACGATGAAGAAGAATCAAACACCTTGGATTTGGCCGAAGCTTGTCAGCGAACGATCGAATCTACGTATGCTGACGTATCGGCTCGAACGGTTGCGTTACCAGATTCAGTATATATTCCGCATAAATTTCAAGACCCTAAAGAAGTCAGCATGGCGTTCAAGTCGCTAGGTATCGGAAAGCGTATGGTTAAAACGAAGAAGAACGAAACATATTTGAATGCTTTGTCGACCTTAGCTCTGGCAAATGCCAGAGAAGAAGTGGAATCAATCAAATCTGAAAATGACGTTTTGACTACGCTTTCATATGCGTTGAACATGGAATCACCTTTGAATCATAATAAAGATATTCCCACGAACCTCTCGAACATCTCCATCGAAGGTTTAGATTGTTCGCATTTCGCGGGCGAACATGCTGTAGCTGCTTTCGCGCGTTTTGATGGTTTCTCGGAGTCCTCTGCGAAACACAAAGTATACAATCTTCCGGCAAATTTGGTAAATCCGTCGGACGATTACGAAGGCATTCGCGTGGCGATTTCGAAAAGGTGTCAATCGCGAACGCCGCTGCCGGATGTTATCCTGGTTGATGGCGGAGTTGGTCAGTTACGAGCTGCAAAAGATGCGCTCGAAGCTGAAGGTGTTGGCATCACCAACGTCGTGTGTCAATCGGATCCCGAAGATCCATCAACCCCTTCATTATGCGAAACCAGCAAAGCGCTCGAAAGAATGGTCTTTTCACGTCGCGTCGCTTTAGCATCTCTTGCAAAAGGACGGATTTCAGGCACTGAACGGGTGTTCTTAGTTGAAGAAGAAGAAGGAAAAGGGGAAGAAGGTATCGAAGAAAGCGTGGATACCGATACCGCCTTCGCGCTTGGTTGTGGTGTGGAAACTGTTGTCGACGGTCCTGCCATGCACTTGTTACGTAAAGTTCGAGACGCTTCGCACAGCGTCGCCATAGGTAGTCAGCGAAGACGCAGACGCGAATCTAGGTTTAGAGAGTTCGTCTCGAAAGAAGAAATAGGGGAAGCAGAGGAAGAAGATGACGAGGTAGTCGCGGTTTAGAAGGTGTATGATATTTTCGTATTTCTTTTTGTTTGGCATTCAATCCCGACGATTTCAAATTTTTTTCCAAAACGAGAGCTCAATAAGCACACCCACCTCAGAATAACTCGCTTCCATCGCATAGTACTTTTGATATAGGTTAGAGCACAAATTATGTTTGCGGCATCCGTCAGTCCATTGTGCGCTCTTTTGCATCGCGCCGTTCCCGTTTCGCGCAAAACTTCTTCCTCCAAGCAGAAAAAAATTTCTGCGCAACCTTACCGCCACCGCCATCATCAGCGAGTCATCAAAGTGGCTGCGGCGGAAAACTTGGATGCGCTTTCCGAACTCGTCGCTATTTCCCCGATCGACGGTCGATACGGTTCCAAAACGAAATCTTTACGCTCGGCATTTTCCGAGTACGCGTTGATTAAAGCTCGAGTGACGGTGGAAATCCGATGGTTACAAACCCTCTCGGAAATTCCCGAGGTAGTAGAGGTGGCAAAATTTTCCGACGAAGCGAATCAATTTTTAGAGAACTATTTAACGAAATTTTCGCCGAGCGAAGCGATGAAGGTGAAGGAGGTCGAACGAACGACAAACCACGACGTGAAAGCGGTCGAATACGTCATCAAAGATGCATTGAAAGAGAACGCGGAGTTGAAGAAAGCGTTAGAGTTCGTCCATTTCGCGTGCACGTCTGAGGATATTAACAACTTATCCCATGCTATTATGTTAAGAGACGGCGTGGAAGTTTTGTTGCCAGAGATGGATAAGATTGTAGAAACTTTGTCTACGATGGCGGTTGATAATGCCGATGTGCCGATGATGTCCAGAACGCACGGTCAACCGGCATCACCGACGACTTTAGGAAAGGAGCTGGCAAATGTGGCGTACAGATTGGCGAGACAACGCGTTCAGATTCCCAAGGTGCCGTTGTACGGGAAGATGGCTGGTGCGGTTGGGAACTACAATGCACACATGTCCGCGTATCCAAACGTTGATTGGCAAGCTGTTGCGGAAAAGTTTGTTACCGGCTTGGGTTTAACGTTTAACCCATACGTGACGCAAATTGAGCCGCACGATTACATGGCAGAATTATTCGGGTCGATTGAGCGATACAACACAATTATTTTGGATTTGGACAGGGATATTTGGAGCTACATTAGTATTGGGTATTTCAAGCAAAGGACAATTGCCGGTGAAGTTGGCTCGTCCACTATGCCGCACAAGGTGAATCCGATCGACTTTGAAAACTCAGAAGGGAACGTGGGGATTGCGAACGCATTATTTTCACACTTGTCGGCTAAATTGCCAGTTTCTAGATGGCAAAGAGATTTGACAGATTCCACCGTGTTGCGTAATTTGGGCGTTGGGTTTGGTCACTCATTGTTGGCATATCAGAGCACATCGAGAGGTTTAGGGAAGTTGGATGTCAACGCGGAGGCAATGACGGCAGATTTGGACGTCAACTGGGAAGTCCTCGCGGAACCAATCCAAACGGTCATGAGAAGACACGACGTGGAGAAACCGTATGAAAAGCTAAAAGAGTTGACAAGAGGGAAACGAGTTAACCAAGAAGGTATGCGGGAGTTTGTAAAGTCATTGGATATCCCGCAAGAGGCGATAGATAGTTTGGCGGCAATGACGCCGGCGACGTATGTCGGTAACGCTTCGGCTCAAGCCAAGAGAATTGTGGAGATGATCAAGAAAATCGAGTAAAATATAATTATTCCAAAACTAATCTTCAAACGTGACGTGCTTTCCAGCACTACTCCTTGGCGTCTCTTTGAATGCACTGAACGTGACCTTTTCGGCTGGTGTTGTTTGTCTTTCCTTTTTCACTGCAGCTGCTCGAGGTGTTTTTTCAAACTTTTTTGCCGGCTCTATACCCATCGAGCGCATCTCTTCTTCCATTTTTGTCGCTCGTTTTGCGTCGTATTGTAGGCCGATACTTCCTGTACCTAGGTTGATCATTTTACCCATAACGATCGCCGCGGATGGATTCGTCAGTTTATCCACATCGCCGCGCACAGAAGCTTCGGTCAAGAATGCAGTCGCCGTTTCGTACGTCATTTTCAAAAATGGCGACGTCGAGTCATTAATACCAACTCGAGAGAACGGCCTGTATCCGCCTTGTTGGCACATGAAGTCTGAAATCAACGACAAGTGTCTGGCATCGACACCGATGCCATATGCGCCAAATACCCCTGAAATTTCATCTACGAGAGTTCGTCTTGCGGCTTCAACGCCAAGTGTTAACCGAACTTGCCAAACGTCGTTAGCTTTGATACGATTTACATCGACTAAATCCTCGTTTGCAAAGGCTGCATCGAACGAGACACCATCGCATTGGACCGCTAAAGAACCATCAAGCTCATCGCCGACAACGAAAACGCCACCAATGCCTTTCGTGTACCGAATGTTGGACTTTGCTGCCGCACTATCGAGCAAGTTTTGCATGAGAAGTAATGGTGTGGCCAAATCAAATTCTAATGCAACCGTAAACGTTTTCGCAGTCGCGTCGACGATGACGGTGTCTTGAATATCGGATAAATCTTGGCGCAAACCACCGTATTCATTCGACGATGCACTTTCGTTTGTTGAAGATTTCTTCCTTTTCGAAGCAGTAATAGCTGACTTCGTGAGTTCCGTTTGATCAGAATTATCCGAATCGGAAGATGATGAAGATGACGATGAAGAAGATGAATCTGAAGAATTTCCATCGTCGTTGTCGTTGGAAGACGCTTTCTTTTTCTTTTTCTTTTTGGCAGAAGAGGACTTCTTAGTCTTCTTCGCAATCTGTGCGTCATCTTCGTCTGAAAATTCACCCGCATTAACTTTGTCGTCGTCGCCGTACGCTTCCTCGTCACGTTCAACCTTTCTAAGATCTGCTTTCGCGCCTTCTTCGTCGTCAGAATTGTCCTCGTCGGAGGCATCGTTTTCGTTTTCGATGCGTTCTTGCGCGTTCTTTTTATTATCGTTGCCTTTTTTCTTTGGTCGGCCTTCGTCGTCTGAGGCGTTCCTGTCACCACCGTTGTAATCATCGTCTACATCATTCGTTTTGTCCGCCAAACCAGTCGCAGAATGTTGTCTTAATTTCACGATTTGAACATCTGCACTTTGCTCAGCGCGTTTTTTGCACTCTTTCTTGATAATTGCATACAGTTCTGCTAAGTAGGCATTTTTAAAGCACGCTTCCATCTCCTCAAATGTCACGCTCCCTTTTGCTTTTGAAAATTCATCCGGGCATCTCATGGTCACTTTCACTTCACACACTCGCACTTTGCATCCATCAGACGGCGCGTCCGTGTAAAAATGCGTCTTACATGAGAGGTCTTGCACCAACTCAGCAAAAATCACTTTGCGTAACCGACTCGCGAGTCTTTCTGCGTACTTCTTTGCCATTTTATCTTTGCGCAAAGGCATGGTCATCACCGGCAATGTCGGTTTTCTGCTCGCCGCCATGAGCAACTCACGTAACCGGGGAATACCCATAGTTACGTTCGCTTCGCCGCGTCCTGCAAAGTGAAACGTGTTCAAGGTCATCTGTGTGGATGGCTCGCCTACAGATTGCGCCGCGATGACGCCTACAGCTTCACCTGGACTCGCCATGGAGGCAATAAACTTCAAGTTCATAATCTTTGCAAACTGTTTGCGAGTAATTTTGTGCGTTTGTTCGAATTCTTTGTCGGAAAGATTCCCATGCGTGACATTCAGAAATTCGTCCAAATCTTTCGCAAACTTTTCCGGTAAGACACCTAAACTCGTAAACTGGGAATATTGCTTCTCGTGTTCTAAGATTGAGGTTGCGTTTCGAGGCACGTCTGGCCACGATTTAGTTTTCTTATCCATGAATGCATCTTCAGCATTCGAATTCTTCTTCTTTGAAGAACTGCCGTCGAACTCTATCAACGCGGATTCGTTTTGCAGTTTCAATGACTCGACATTTTCTAGCGCAAATGCAAACTCCTTCGCGTAAACGCCTTTGGAAACTTCAATGCCGTCGTCGCCGTATAAAAATTGGACAATCGTACCATCGACGTCCCGGACGGTATGATCGTAGTGAACTTTCAAACCTTCCAAGTTTTTCACTAGACATCGTTGCAAATACCCTGAACGCGACGTTTTCACTGCCGTGTCGACTAAACCTTCTCTTCCAGCCATGCAGTGGAAATAGTACTCCTGCGGTCGCAAACCAGAATAAAATCGGTCGCTAATGTATCCACCCGCCCGAGGATCGCAATCAAACGGCGCAAAGCACGGTAGCGTCTTCCCACTCGCCATTCTTGGAACTCGGCGGCCTTCTAATTCTTGCTGCCCGAGCGCGGCGGCGATTTGTGAAAAGTTTACCATCGAGCCTTTTGCTCCAGACATGGTCATTAAAGACAAGCAGTTTCTATGGAAAGGTTTCTTCGTGCCACTAGGAAGACAGACTTTGACCGTAGACGATGTGACTTGATTGAGCGCACCAGATGAGCGAGCATCAAGTGCGGCTTCGCAATCTGGACGTTCGGTGACTCTCGCGGAAACCGCCGCACTCAATGCCATCTCGGGCACATCCTTCACCTGAACGAACGATTCTGCGGCTGATTTTGCCGCCGCACCGGCTTTCGACAACTCCTTCACGCGCAATTCTTCAGACTCCGCGACTAAAACTAAGTCGTCCATGCCGCACGTGAACCCGTGTTGTTGAAGGAACAGCGTGAGTAATCGAGATAATACGGACAACAGCTTACCGGCGATTTGCTTCCCGTGTAGCTCTGCCACGGCGTGGATTAAACCAAATTTACCGAACGCATTCTTATCGACAACACCGGTACAGATGTAGTTTTGGCGAACAATCAATTCACCTTCCTCTTCACTGCCCCAAAACGTGTACGGAGTTTTGCACGAGTGTTTCAAAGTCACCCCGGGACGTTGGTACGCGACGTGGTCTAAAATCGTGCGAATGACGTCTTTACCAGTCCACAACCGTCTCGGTTTATGAATCGTTGGCGGCGGTAACTTAATGCTCAAGTTTTCGCTATCGCACAATTCCACGAGAGACGCATACACGATTTGCGAGAACCCTTCTTTGTTATAAAAGCGGTCTTTGCACGTCAGCAACACGGCTGAGCAGATGTGATCTTGAATTAACCCTCTCAGCGGTTTCCCATCCGTCGGCGCGTAGAATTGCTCCTCGGCTTTGACGATTTGGTACGCTTCTGCTCGCGCTTGATGATCTTGTGGAAAGTGCAAGTTGATTTCGTCTCCATCGAAATCGGCGTTAAACGTCGAACAGTTGGCGTAGTGCATGCGAATGGTTCTTTGTCCAGGGAGAACGCGAGCGCAGTGAGCTAGAATCCCCGGTTTATGCAACGTCGGCTGACGATTCGTGAGCATAATGTCGCCGTTACGTAGATGCCTGTAAACCTTCCTAGCAAGCGGTCGCCCATCGGCATCTTTCGCCGCTGATACTGACAATAAGGTCTTCGCGATAGCTCTTCGCTTCTCTTTGGAAAATCGCGCTAAATTGATAATCCTTCCGCGTTCGTCCTCCACGGCGTTCGCGCCCGGGTGTTCATCCGCGCCTCGTTCGACGAGTTCGCGCATGAGTTCAACGTTGTGAGGCGTCACGAGTTCTGGAAACGTTAACGTTTTCGCAAACACAGGAGGAACACCAATTTCGCCAGTGCCTAAATACGGATCTGGCGAAATCACCGACCTCGCCGCGTAGTTTACTCTTTTACCCATCATGTTCATGCGAAACAAACCTTGTTTCTTTTCCAACTGCTGGCGAATTCCAATACCGACGCGATCTTGGATCTGGTCGGCTTTTGTGGCATCCATCAGTCTATTCACGCCACCTTGGATCGCCAACCAGGCTCTAACGGCTCTCGAAGCTCGCACTTCTGGAGGTTCTGGAACTGTCGGCGGCGTGCGGAATAGTTCAGTTAACGATAAGTTCGCTTGAATTATCGCGCACAAGTGCGTATTTTGCGGGTGCTCGAACACCATATCGCCCATTTTTGAAGGCGGTCGTAATTTTGGTGGCGGCACAAGAATGGTTTGACAGAAGAACCTGTTCGGGTTAGAATTTTGTCTTTCTGTCGTTAAATCCGAGCTTTGATCGCGACCATTCGCGCACCACACTCTCGAGCACCATTCAAACTCGTTGCCCCACAATCGTCTCAAAACCTCTCTCGCTTCAATAGGTGTCACGTACATAGGTTTTGTCGGACGTTCTTTGATTCGACCTTCGTCATAGTTGTCTTCTTCGCTGTCCGTTGACGAACTGTCGTCGTCGTCGTCGTCGTCGTCGTCGTCTTCAGAAGAACTGCTACTACTATCATCGCTATTTCTATCACTACTGCTCTTCTTTGTCTTTCTGTTATTCGTTTTACCTTCAACAACGGTTCCTCCGGTCATTTCCGCCATGGTGCTAGAATCCACTAGCTCGTCCGCCCCTTCCGCGCTCGCCGCTTTTGCCAACTGTTTCATCGAAAAGTCCACGTCAATGGCGTTCGCTAAGTTTGTAATCAACTGCTTCTTCGGCAACGGTTTCCTATAAATCTTCGTCGACCCTTCCGTGCTTAAAACAGGACCGAACGCTTTACAATTCTCGCATCTCAATTTCGGTACGCTTTGAAAAAAAGAATCGATCAACTCTCTCTTCGCCGTCGCCGCGGACGTCGTCCACTCTAAAGGCACACACTGGTCTCCTCTCTTCGTCTTCTTTCTCGTCAAACTGTCTAACTTTGGCATGAAATTTGTCTCTCTCAAATCCATCATCTCCGGTGCCTCTCCATCTTCCTCTTTCCTCGTCTTCTCTCGATCCTTTCGATTTTCCTCTTCGATTTCGCTCAACTCTCGCATCGTACTCTTCGATAACTTCCACTGACTGACATCCGCAGCTCTCTCTAATTGTCCACTATCGATCAAATCTAATCTTTCCTTGAACATTTTCACCCGTTCCGTGTGCATTTTAAACTTGTGACAGTTCAAACACACGCATCGTAACACCTTGGTCACCGTCGGAAACAACAAAGGGTGATACACAGGGACCACCAAATCAATGTGCCCAAAATGCCCCGGACAATGGTGTTGCGACAACCCACACGTGCTACACACGTCGAATTGTTCGATGGGTCCAAACGCGGGGTCGTATAATCCATCAATTACCGGGTTATTTAATCCATCGAACAACACGGGATTGGTAACTCTTTTAACGGAAATCTCGCGCGCTTCTTTCGCGTCGTAGAACGAAAACGACACCGACGAAATTTCTTTCGACACCAAGTGAGGGTCTTTCACTTCGATTTCTTCGTCGATCGCTTCGACACCACGGCCACCGTCCTCCTCGTCCACGCGTTCGACGCGCGACCGCGCCATGGCGGCGAGTGTAGTCGTTCCTCCGACGAAAGCGGAAGACGTAGTGTGCTTTTGGGAAACGAACTCGAAGAGAAAAAATGTCTGACGACGACTCGTTCGGGCGACCGCCGCCAACCGCTTTTTTTAATTTTTAATTTTTCGTCCCGAGTTCGTCCCTTGAGCCCTTTGCCCTTATGCCTTACCACTTACGAAAAAAGGGACATGTTGGCATGTGACAAAAACGCCAGTCAAATCTCTCTTTTTTTCCGTCTTAAAATAATAACAACGAATGAATGGCAATGGCAATAAGAATGGGTGGTGCGTCAACACACAAAAAATGTGTGTGTTCGTCGTCCCCACGCATCCATTATCTTTTATGGTGTAATACGACTCATCAAAGCATTTTATCTCTCGTCGCATAAAAGAAACCCCCGCGCGGTACGCGACGTTTTTCGCTCCTTGTTCTCGCGTTCTCTATCCTGGGGTTCTTTTCATTCCATCGTCGTCGTCGTCGTCGCTCGAAGAAGAAGAAAATGTCAGCATCATCATCATCATCATTGAGACAGCGAAAAGGCGCGGTAACGA
>MDTG01118869.1_pt1 | contig 67431 bp, 62 predicted proteins | sample 811421 | NCBI WGS metagenome assembly MDTG01 (sample SAMN05326645, study PRJNA326480) | marine metagenome | isolation source: seawater | place: Pacific Ocean: South East | collected 2011
GCGGGCCAGTCCTCGACCTGCATGGCGGTCCAGCCGAGCCCGTTGAACAGCCGGTTGTAGGAATTGGGCACCGGGTGCGACTTGTGCAACGTTGCGGCGATGGCCGCACCGCAGAGCAGCAGGAACACGAGGCCCGTCCAGAGCGGTCGTCCGCGCGCGCGAATTCCGCGCCAGGCGTAGAAGGCGAGCACCGGGAAGAAGAAGATCGCCTGCGATTTCGAGGTCAGCAGCAGGACGCAGAGCGCCGAGAAGATCCAGATGTTGAAGCGCCGGGGATCGGCCGCGAACAGCAGCCACGGCAGGATCGCGATGGTGAAGGATTCCTCGAAGAAGCTGTAGAAGAAGCCGCAGAAGGTCGCATAGAACAGCGCGAAGAGCAGCAGGCAGGTTGCCCGCATCCGGCCGGCAAGCGCCGTGAGATGGGCGATGGCGCCGCTCCAGTAGATCGACGACAGCACCACGAACCACAGCGCGACGCTGAACCCGGTCGCGCCCACCAGCCGGTGCGCGCCGGCGAGCATCATGCCCAGCAGGCCCGCCGGGGATTCCGGCCGCAGGAACGCCTGCTCCGCGCCGAGCGGCACCACGCGGGGCGGCTGCGTCCACTCGCGGATGTCGATCCACATGCTGCCGTTGACGCGCCAGTAGTCGCCGTTGTTGATCACCGGCCCGAGCGATACCGTGAAGACGGCGATGAGCAGGACGGCGATCAGCGCGGAGAGGACAAGGCTCTGGCGTGCGGTCTGCATGGTCCCGGCTTCCGGTTCTGTGAGAGTGCAAGCGCGCCTCGACCGTCCCGGCGTGCGGCGCTGGACTACCCTAGAAGCGCCCCGCGCCATCCGGCAAGCGCGGGCCTGCGGGCGGCGCGTCCCCGGCGCGAATGTGGCCCGAAGGAAACAGCCCGTCCGCGCGACTCAGTCGCGTGGCGGGCGCGGCTCCAGCGTGGCAAGACGCTCGACCCACTCGAGGTGTTTCGGCAGGCAATGGGTCTTGAGGTCGTAATGGGCCCGCACGTGCTCGCGCGCGTTTCGGCCCAGCCGGGCGCGGGTCTCGGGATCGTCGAGCAGGGCGCAGAGCCGGTCAGTCAGCGCGTCGGTGTCGAAGAAGTCGACCATCCAGCCGGTCTCGTCCTCGGTCAGCGCCTCGCGCACGGGGGCGGTGTCGCTGGCGAGGATGGCGCACTCCGCGCTCATCGCTTCGAGCAGGGACCAGCTCAGGACGAAGGGGTAGGTCAGGTAGACGTGCACCCGGCTGACCTGCATCATCGACAGGAAGCGGTCGTAGGGCACGCGGCCGAGGAAATGCACCCGCTTCCAGTCGTCCTCGGAGATGCGGTCCTTCACCTCGTCGATGAAGATCTGCTTCCACGTCTTCCCGTCCGGCGCCTTGGCGCCGTAGCTGACCTCGTCGCCGCCGATCAGCGTGACCTGCGCGTCGGGCCGGCGCTTCAGGATCTCGGGCAGGGCGCGCATGAAGATGTGGTAGCCGCGGTACGGCTCGAGATTGCGGTTGATGAAGGTGATGACCTCGTCGTCGCGGGTGAGGATACGGCCGTCGGTGACCTCGAGCCGCGCGTCGGGATCGGGCTTCACGAGATCGGTGTCGATGCCGTCATGGGCGACGGTGAGCCGCTCCTGCCAGTGGTCCGGAAAGGTGCCCGCCTGGAAGCGCGTGGGCGAGATGCCGGCATCCATGATCTCTTCGTGCAGCCGGTTGTTGAGGTTCTTCATGCGGATGCGCAGCTCGCCGCCCTGCTTCGGGCTGCGGTCGAACTCGGGGTCGAAGCCGATGAAGGGCTCGGACGAGACGTGGTAGAGTTCGCAGTAGAGACCCATCCGGGCGTTCGGCCAGACATCCTTGAGGAACATGCTCTCGCCCCAGCCGTGGTGGGCGAGAATCACGTCCGGCTCGAAGCCCTGCTTCTTCAGCCGCATCGCGCCGTTGTAGCAGGCGGTGGCGCGCAGGATCTTGGTCTCGAAATCGGCAAGCCAGGGATGGATGCCCTTGGTGCTGGCGCCCTTGATCTCGTAGGGGACGACCGTCACGTCCTGCCAGCGGGCGGTCTTCTTGACCTTGGGGGTCAGCGCCACCACCTGGTGGCCTCGTGCCGCCAGCGCCGGGGCGAGATGCTTGTACTGGCCGGGGAAATTCTGGTGGATGCAAAGGATCTTCATGACAATCGCCTGATGTTGAAAGGCCGGGATCATTTCTTGCACGGGCGCGGCCACAGGCCAAGGGCGGGTATTCCGCCACCCGTCGGCCTTGCCGCAAATCGGTGCCACACCTGCGGAAATGTCGCCTTGCTCTGGACGCCCGTGCCTCGGGGGCCTATCACCCCGGCCCAAACACCCGTCCGTTCCGAGGGAAAGCCACATGTCGCGTTACGACCCCGCCACGATCGAGCCGAAATGGCAGCAGGCCTGGGATGAGGCCCTGACCTTCAAGGCCGTCCGCACCGAGGACAAGCCGAAGTACTACGTGCTCGAGATGTTCCCCTACCCGTCGGGGCGCATCCACATCGGCCACGTGCGCAACTACACGATGGGCGACGTGATCGCGCGCTACAAGAAGCAGAACGGCTTCAGCGTGCTGCACCCGATGGGCTTCGACGCCTTCGGGATGCCGGCCGAGAACGCCGCCATGGCGAGCGGTGGCCACCCCAGGGACTGGACCTACTCCAACATCGACACGATGGTCGCGCAGATGAAGCCGCTGGGCTTCGGGCTCGACTGGTCGCGGATGTTCGCCACCTGCGACCCGGAATACTATGGGCAGCAGCAGGCGTTGTTCCTCGATTTCCTCGAGGAGGGGCTCGTCTACCGCAAGAACGCCGTGGTGAACTGGGACCCGGTCGACATGACCGTGCTGGCCAACGAGCAGGTCGAGAACGGTCGCGGCTGGCGCTCGGGCGCACTGGTCGAGCGCAAGGAGCTCACCCAGTGGTTCTTCAAGATCTCGGATTTCTCGGGCGAGCTTCTCGATGCGCTCGACGGGCTCGATGACTGGCCGGCCAAGGTCAAGCTCATGCAGGCCAACTGGATCGGCCGGTCGCGCGGGCTGCAATTCGCCTTTTCCACCGTGGAGGCCCCCGAGGGCTTCGACCGGATCGAGGTCTACACCACCCGCCCCGACACGCTGCTGGGGGCAAGCTTCGTCGGCATCTCGCCCGACCACCCGCTGGCCCGCGCGCTCGAGAAGGACAACCCCGAGATCGCCGAGTTCGTCGCCGAGTGCCGCCGCATGGGCACTTCGGAAGAAGAGCTCGAGAAGGCCGAGAAGCGTGGCTTCGATACCGGCATCACCGTGCGCCACCCGTTCGACACCTCGGTCGAGCTGCCGGTCTACATCGCCAACTTCATCCTGATGGACTACGGCACCGGCGCGATCTTCGGATGCCCCGGCCACGATGCGCGCGACCACGAGTTCGCCACCAAATACGGCCTGCCGATCGTCGAGACCTTCGTCCCGCTCGAGGGCGAGATCGACATCCAGGACGCGCCCTTCGTGCCGGCCAAGTCGGAAAAGGTGCGCTACACCCGGCTTGTCGCCGGCGAGGAAGAGCAGACCGGCGACGAGGCGGTCGATGCCGCCATCGACTTCTGCGAGCAGAACGGCGTCGGCCACGGCGTGACCAAGTATCGCCTGCGCGACTGGGGCCTGTCGCGGCAGCGCTACTGGGGTTGCCCGATCCCGGTGGTGCATTGCGAAAGCTGCGGCGTGGTGCCCGAGAAGAAAGAGAACCTGCCGATCCAGCTGCCCTACGACGAGGCCGGCACGCCGATCGACTTCTCGGTGCCCGGCAACCCGCTCGACCGTCATCCGACGTGGCGCGACTGTGCCTGCCCGGCCTGCGGCAAGCCCGCCCGGCGCGAGACCGACACGATGGACACCTTCGTCGACAGCAGCTGGTATTTCGCGCGCTTCACCGCGCCGCGCGCCGACACGCCCACCGACATGACCGAGGCCGGCTACTGGATGAACGTCGACCAGTATATCGGCGGCATCGAGCACGCGATCCTGCACCTGCTCTACTCGCGCTTCTTCGCCCGGGCGATGCACCTCACCGGCCACCTGCCGGAGAAGTGCAAGGAGCCGTTCAACGCGCTCTTCACGCAGGGCATGGTGACCCACGCGATCTACCAGACCCGCAACGCCGACGGCCGCCCGGTCTACCACTACCCCGAGGACGTCGAGATGCGCGACGGCAAGGGGTTCCTCGCCGACGGCACCGAGGTCGAGATCATCCCCTCGGCCAAGATGTCGAAGTCGAAGAACAACGTCGTCGACCCTGTCGCCATCATCGGCACCTACGGCGCCGACACCGCGCGCTGGTTCGTGCTGTCGGACAGCCCGCCCGAGCGTGACGTGGAATGGACCGCCGCCGGCGCCGAGGCCGCGAACAAGCACCTTGCGCGGGTCTACCGCGCCTGTGCCGAGATCGCCGCGTCCGACACGCCCTCCACCAACGAGGACGAGCCGCTGCTGCGCGAGATGCACAAGGCCATCCACGACGTGACCATGGGCATCGAGAGCTTCGGCTTCAACGCCGCCATCGCCCGGCTCTATGCCTTCACCAACGCGCTGACCAAGTCGCGCGCGGGCAAGGACGCCAAGACCGAGGCGGCGAAGGTGCTGGCACAGCTCATGTCGCCGATGACGCCGCATCTCTCGGAAGAGATCTGGCAGCTTCTGGGCGGCGAGGGGCTCATCGCCGAGGCCGCCTGGCCCAAGGCCGACGAGTCGATGCTCGTCGAGGATACGGTGACGCTGCCGATCCAGGTCAACGGCAAGCGCCGGGGCGAGCTGACCGTGCCCAAGGACATGGCCAAGGAAGAGATTGAAAAACTCGTCCTGAGCCACGAAGCTGTGGAGCGGACCCTTCAGGGGGCCGCGCCGAAGAAGCTCATCGTCGTGCCGGGCCGGATCGTAAATGTGGTTGCCTGATCGCAGAACCTTCCTCGTCTCTCTCGCAGCCCTCGCGGGCTGCGGGTTCACGCCCGTCTACGGCCCGCAGGGTGGCGGTTCGAAGCTCCTGAACGCCGTTGCGCTCGAGGCTCCGGATGACCGCTACGACTATGACTTCAACAAGCGGTTCGAGGAACGGCTCGGGCGCGGCTCCGGCCCTTATGCGCTCAAGGTCGATTTCGAGCTGGGCACCACCGGGCTCGGCTCGCTGGCCGACGGCCAGACCACGCGCTACCGGCTCAGCGGACGTGCCTCCTATGCGCTGACCCCCGTGGGCAGCGAGGACGTGCTGATCGTCGGGCGCACCGACAGTTTCACCAGCTACTCGGCAACGGGCTCGACCGCGGCCACGCAGGCTGCCGAGCGCGACGCGCGGCGGCGGCTCATGGTCATCCTTGCCGACCGGGTGATCGACCGCCTGCTGATCGACGCGGACACGTTGCCGGAATGAAGCTGACGGGCCGCGATGCACAGGCCTTCTTCCGCAAGCCGGACCCGACGCGCGCCGGCGTGCTGCTGTTCGGCGAGGACGCGATGCGCGTCGCCCATCGCCGGCAGGAGGTCATCGGCGCGCTGGTCGGCCCCGAGGGCGAGGCCGAGATGCGGCTGACCCGGATCCCGGCCTCGGAGCTGCGGCGCGACCCGGCGATGCTGAATGACGCGATCAAGTCGCAGGGCTTCTTTCCCGGACCCCGCGTGGCCTTCGTCGAGGATGCGGGCGACGGGCTGACCGAGACAATCCGTCTTGCGCTCGAGGACTGGCGCGAGGGCGATGCGCAGGTGATCGTCACGGCCGGCCAGCTTGCCGCCAAGTCGAAGCTGCGCAAGCTCTTCGAGGGGCACCGCAACGCGCTGTCCATCGGTATCTACTCGGACCCGCCGGGCCGTGACGAGATCGAGGCCGCCCTCAGGAAGGCCGGGCTCGAGCAGGTCGACCGCGCCGCCTGGGACGCCCTCGAGGGGCTCGCGCGGCAACTCGAACCCGGTGACTTCCGGCAGGTGCTCGAGAAGGTGTCCCTCTACAAGCTCGACGACCCGGCGCCGCTCACCGCCGAGGAGGTCACCGCCTGCGCGCCGGCCTCCATCGAGGCCGAGCTCGACGACATCCTGCACGTGGTGGCCGAGGGCCGCTCGGCCGAGATCGGCCCGCTGGTGCAGCGACTCGAAGGGCAGGGGGTTGCGCCGGTGACTCTGCTGATCATGGCGATGCGCCATTTCCGGGTGCTCTACGCGCTCGCCTCGGCGCCGGGAGGTCCGCAAGCGGGCCTGCAGCGTCTGCGTCCGCCGCTCTTCGGCCCGCGCCGCGACCGGATGCTGCGTCAGGCGCAGGGGTGGTCGGCCGACGGTCTCGAGGCCGCGCTGGGCATGCTCATGGACACCGACCTGTCGCTGCGCTCTGCCGGTCAGCGCGCGCCCGCCATGGCACTCGTGGAGCGCGGCTTCGTGCGGCTCGCCTGGCTGAAGGGCCGCCGGTAGCGGCGTCGGGGCGTCGGGGCGGCAATCCGCCCCACGGTTGAGCGCTGCCCGCGCGGCTCCCGATTAGATGTCGTCGCTCCGCAGGCTTACTCCACCGGCGTCCCGAAGACCGTGATCGCCAGACCGAGAGCCGCCATGGCCGCGAATCCTGCCGAAAGCAGCAGGCGCCGCTCGCGCCACGCGCCCAGTGCCGCGATGGCTGACTGGATCGCGTAGTAGGCCGCGAAGGCCCGCGATGCGTGCGAGATGATCTCGAACACGTCGAGCCCCCACGTCAGCACCAGCCCGAAGCCTACGAGCAGCGCGTAGGACAGCCGCAGCGGCACGCGCTGCCCCGTGAGCTCCTCAACCAGCCCGCCGGCGCCGCCGGTATCGGCCACCGCGGCGCTGAACTGCGCAGCCAGCGCCGCGGCGGTCAGCATCAGCGGCAGGATCGGCGCCACGAGCGCCATCATCCCGATGATCGCGGTTTCGCTCAGGGCCCCGTCACCGGGCGGGAAGGCATAGGCCAGCAGCAGGACATAGACCATGTAGATCGCCGTCGAGATCCATTGCGCCAGCTTCATCGAGCGGATTCGCGTGGCCGGAGCGTATTCGTCGCCGAGATAGCGCGAGGTCTCGAAGCCCTGCACCGTGACGATGAGGCCGAACGCCAGCGCAAGCCCGGCCCGGCCGGTCTGCGCCGGGGCGGTCGCCTGCAGGCCTCCATCGGCGGCGGTGTCGGCGAAGTACCACGCCAGCCCGCCCAGCAGCCCGGCGATGATCGCGAGCTTCACGCCCACCGTCACCTGTTCGAGCCGCTCCAGCGCCGAGAACCCCTTGCTCCAGCCGATCACGAGAATCAGCAGCAGCGCGGCGCTGGTGAGCAGCCGGGCGTGCAGCGCGTCGTTCCACGGCGTCAGCCGCGTGCCGAAGGCGCCGAAGAGGTTGAGATAGTAGGCGACCGAGATGAAGTAGGCGAAGGCGAGCACCCAGGAGGCCAGCCCCTCGAGCAGCGCCTCGGTCCGGCTGCGGGGTCCGGGGCAGGCGCGTCGGGCGATGTTGTGGCGGATCGCCGCGCCGAAGCCGTAGGCCACGAGACACAGCGCCGCCATGACCGCCGGGGCCCAGCCGCCGTAGGAGGTGTTGAGGATCGGCCCCAGCACGAGGAACCCGCTGCCGATGATCGAGGCGAGCGGCGTCAGCGCGGCACGCCAGAGCGGCGCCCGCGCGAGCCTCGGCCAGGCCAGCAGCGCACCGGTCGCGAGGGTCAGCAGCAGGATCAGCGCGGTTTCCATGCGTCTGGTGTTAGGCGCATTTCCGATCCTTGGAAAGCGGCGCAGGGTGCGGCGCTTGCGCCCCGTGGCGCGGGCCCCTAGGGTCGCGGCGAACGGCAAGCAGGGGCAGGCACATGCTGCACGAATTCCGGGTGCGGGTGTATTACGAAGACACCGACATGGCGGGCATCGTCTACCACGCCAACTACCTGAAATTCATCGAACGCGCCCGCTCCGACTGGGTGCGCGGCATGGGCATCGACCAGAACGCGCTGCGCGACAACGAGGGCGTGGTCTTCGTCATCCGCCGGATCGAGGCCGACTTCCGCGCCTCCGCCCGGTTCGACGACGAACTGACCGTGACAACCCGCGTGCAGGCGGTGAGCGGCGTGCGCCTCACCCTCCACCAGGAGGTCCGGCGCGCCGGCGAGGTGGTGTTCTCTGCCGACGTGGTGCTCGTTTCGGTCACGCTCGACGGTCAGCCGGTGCGGCTGCCCGAACAGCTGCGCCGCCGCGTGCACTGAAGCCTGCGCCACGTAGGCGGAAGGTCGCCATAGCGGCGGCTGCGGGCGGCGATGACGCCAATGTGTTGGCGTTTTCACTGCAAATCCGCTAGAATCTTGGCTAACGAGAGCCTCGAGCACAGAGGCCCGAGAGGAAGAGCAGGCTAATGGATCCACAAACCCTTGCGCTCGCGCAGGAGATCGACTTCTCCATGTGGGGGCTGTTCGCACGCGCGACGCTGACCGTGAAACTGGTGATGCTGCTGCTGGTCCTGGCATCAATCTGGGGCTGGGGGATCATCTTCGAGAAGGTGGTGAGCTATCGCCGCGCCCGCCGCGAGGCCGCGCGCTTCGACCGGGCCTTCTGGTCGGGCGAGCCGCTCGACGAGCTCTTCGACCAGATGGGCCCCGAGCCGAAGGGCCGGGCGCAACGCATCTTCGCCGCCGGCATGACCGAGTGGCGCCGCTCGCACCGCGATGACGGTGGCCTCATCGCCGGTGCCCACGCCCGCATCGACCGCTCGATGGACGTGGCGATCCAGAAGGAAAGCGAAGACCTGCAGCGCGGCCTCCCGGTGCTGGCGACCGTAGGCTCGACCGCGCCCTTCGTCGGCCTCTTCGGCACGGTCTGGGGCATCATGCACGCTTTCATCGAGATCGCCTCGCAGCAGGACACCTCGCTGGTGGTCGTGGCGCCCGGCATCGCCGAGGCGCTGTTTGCCACGGCGCTCGGTCTCGTCGCGGCGATCCCGGCGGTGATCTTCTACAACAAGCTGTCCGCCGACGCCGACCGCATCATCTCGGGCTACGAGGCCTTCGCCGACGAATTCTCGACCATCCTCTCGCGCCAGCTGGATTCCTGAGCCATGGGCGGAGGTGTGATGAAATCGGGCGGAGGCGGCGGCAGCCGCAGACGCCGCCGCAGCGGGGGCCGGTCGCAGCCCATGGCCGACATCAACGTCACCCCGATGGTCGACGTGATGCTGGTGCTGCTCATCATCTTCATGGTCGCCGCGCCGCTGCTGACGGTGGGCGTGCCGGTGGAGCTGCCCAAGACCGCCGCGAGCGCGCTGCCCTCCGAGGCCGAGGAGCCGCTGGCCGTCACCATCACCGCCGACGGCACGGTGACGATCCAGACCACCGAGGTGCCGATGGACCAGCTGGTCAACCGGCTTCGCGCCATCGCCGTCGAACGGGCCGACGACCGCATCTTCCTGCGCGCCGACGGGGCCGTGCCCTACCAGATGGTGGCGCAGGTCATGGGCGCGCTCAATCGCGGCGGCTTCTCCTCGATCGGGCTTGTCACCGACAGCGGCGGCCCGGCGATGGACGACGGCGCGGACGGCGGCTGAGGGGGCCACGCGTTGCGCAGAAGCATCCTCATATCCGCCGGGGTGCACGCCCTGGTGATCCTGTGGCTGATGATCGGAAACGTCTTCCGACCGGACCCGCCGGAGTTCGAGGTGGCCGACGTGTCGGTCGTCTCCGAGGAGGAATTCGCCGCGATGACCCGCGCGGCGCAGGCTCCGGAGGTGACCGAGGAGGTCGAGGCGCCCGTCGCCGCGCCCGAGCCCGAGCCTGCCCCGGAACCGGCACCCGAGCCGGCCCCCGCGCCCGAACCACAACCTGCGCCCGAGCCGCAGCCGGCACCGGAGCCGCCCGCGGCGGAGCCGGCTCCCGAACCGCAGCCCGAACCTGAGCCAGCGCCCGAACCCGCGCCGACCCCGGCGCCGGAGCCTGAACCCGTGCCCGACCCGCTGCCCCCGGCGGCGGAAGAGGTGCCGCAGGTGCTTGCCCCGAACGAGGCGCCGCGCCCGCAGCCGCGCCCCGCGCCCCGCGTGGCACCCGACCCTGTCGCGCCCTCCGAGCCGGACGTGGCAGAGGCCGAGGAACGCCAGCAGGCCGCCAGCGACAGCGCCGAGAGCCCGGATGTCGTCGAGGAAGAGCAGGAGGCCACGGCCCCCGAGGAAACCACGACCGAGATCGTGACCGAGGCCGAAGAGCCCGCCTCGGCGCCGCCGGCCTCGGTGCGCCCGCGTCCGCGTCCGCGCGATCTTGCCGCCGCGCCCGAGCCCGAAGCCGCGCCCGAGCCGGAAACCCCGGCCCCGGCACCTGCCGAGGACCCCGAACCGGCTGCGACCGCCTCTTCCGAGAGCGATACCTCCGATGCCGTCGCAGACGCCATCGCCGAGGCGCTGGCCGGTGGCGGCGGCGGCAGCCCCGCCCCCTCGGATGCGCCCAGTGGTCCGCCGCTCACCCGTGGCGAACAGGAAGGGCTGCGGCTCGCGGTGCAGCGCTGCTGGCTGGTCGACGTCGGCAGCGAGGCCGCCAGCGTGACCGTCACCGTGTCGATGGACATGCAGCCCGACGGCAGCGTCGTGGCCTCGAGCCTGCGGATGACCGGCTCGCGGGGCGGCAGCGGGGCGGCGGTGGAGACCGCCTTCCAGGCGGCCCGCCGCGCCATCCTGCGCTGCCAGGGCTCCGAGGGTTACGACCTGCCGCAGGAGAAATACCAGCAGTGGAAACAGATCGAGATGACCTTCAATCCCGACGAGATGAGGCTGCGATGAGACCGGCAGTGGCGGAGACCCGCAGATTTTTCCCTATCAGAGGTTGTGCCCGTGACACGCAGGGGCTCTATCCTCACACCGTCGGGCGCGGCCGCGTGGGCCGGTTCGGAAAGGAGAGACGTTTCATGAGACATGTCGTGGCGATGTGCCTCGCGCTGATCGCGATGGTGCTGGCGGGGATGCCGACGGGCGCACGGGCGCAGGACGGCCCGCTGAGGATCGAGATCACCGAGGGCACGATCGAGCCCATGGCCTATGCCGTGCCGCAGTTCGTGGCCGAGACCCCGGGGGCGCAGCAATACGCCCAGCAGATCACCCGGGTCATCGCCGACGACCTCACCGGGACGGGGCTCTTCCGCGAGATCCCGCAGGAGGCGCACATCAGCCAGATCACCTCGTTCCAGAGCCCGGTGCAGTTCGCCGACTGGAAGGCGATCAACGCGCTGGTGCTGATCACCGGTGCCGTGTCCGAGGAGAATGGCCGCGTCAGCGTCAAGTTCCGCGTCTACGACGTGTTCGCCGGCACCGAGCTGGGGCAGGGCATGCAGTTCGCCGCGACCGAGGACGGATGGCGGCGGCTGTCGCACAAGGTCGCCGACCAGGTCTACTCGCGGCTGACCGGCGAGAGCGGCTATTTCGACAGCCGCGTCGTCTTCGTCTCGGAAAGCGGCCCCAAGGACCAGCGCGCCAAGCGGCTGGCGATCATGGATTACGACGGGGCGAACGTGCAGTACCTGACCGACTCGCGCTCGATCGTGCTGGCGCCGCGCTTCTCGCCCAACGGCGACCGGGTGCTCTACACCAGCTACGAGACCGGCGAGCCGCGGGTGCACGTGCTTAACGTGGGCTCGGTGCAAAGCCGCATCCTGCAGTCCGGCTCGGGCGTGATGAGCTTCGCGCCGCGCTTCTCGCCCGACGGCAGCAAGGTCGTCTACTCGGTCACCTCGGGGTCGAACACCGACATCTACCAGATGGACATCGCCAGCGGGTCGACGACGCAGCTGACCTTCACCCCGGCGATCGAGACCGCGCCGAGCTTTTCGCCCGACGGCAGCCGGATCGTCTTCGAGAGCGACCGGTCGGGCACGCAGCAGCTCTACGTGATGCCCGCCACCGGCGGCGAGGCGACCCGGATCAGCTTCGGACAGGGCCGCTACGGCACCCCGGTCTGGTCGCCGCGCGGTGACCTCATCGCCTTTACCAAGCAGAACCAGGGCCGCTTCCACATCGGCGTGATGCGCACCGACGGCAGCGAAGAGCGCCTGCTGACCGCCTCGCGGCTCGACGAGGGGCCGACCTGGGCGCCGAACGGCCGGGTCATCATGTTTTCGCGCGAGACGCAGGGCGCGCAGGGCACGTCGTCGCTCTACACCGTGGACGTGGCCGGTCGGAAGCTGACCCGGGTGCGCACGCCCGATGGCGCCTCGGACCCGTCCTGGGGCCCGTTGCAGTAATGCCCTGAATCCGGGCCCGGGGCCGAAAAATCTTCTCCGGAAGATTTTTCCCGCCAGCCCCCGGCCCGGCCCAAGATTTTTCGGACGAAAAATCTTCGTCCGTGCCTTACGTTCCAAAGCCAAACCGCCTGTGGTAATTTGCAGGCAACAAACGAGCAGGACAGTTCCATGACATATCTTTCCAAGGCCATGATCCTTGCCGCCGTCCTCGGCCTCTCGGCCTGTACCAGCGGCGACCGTTTCGGCAGCGGCAGCGATGCCGGCGCCTATGGCTCCGGCGCGGGTGCCGCGGGCGGCGTCGTTCCGGGCAGTGCCAACGATCCGCAATCGCCGGCCTACTTCAGCCAGACCATCGGCGACCGCGTGTTCTTCGCCGTCGACCAGTCGACGCTGAGCCCCGAGGCGCAGGCGACGCTCGATGCGCAGGCGCAATGGCTGATGACCAACAGCGACTACCTCGCCGTGATCGAGGGCCACGCGGACGAGCAGGGCACGCGCGAATACAACATCGCGCTCGGCGCCCGCCGGGCCAACGCGACGATGGAATACCTCGTCTCCAAGGGGGTGGCGTCGAACCGCCTGCGTTTCGTCAGCTACGGCAAGGAGCGCCCGGTCGAGGTCTGCTCGGAAGAGGCTTGCTACGCCAAGAACCGCCGCGCGGTGACGGTCATCTCGATGGGCGCCGGGGTCTGATCCCATGCGGTTCGTTGCCCTCGCACTCTGTCTCGGGCTCGCCGCCACCGGCGCGGAGGCCCAGGATTCCGAAACGCTCGCCGACATCCGGCAGGATCTGTCGATCCTGAAGGGGTCGCTGCTGGGGCTCAAGCAGGAGCTGAACACCACCGGCGCGAGCGATGTGCAGGTCAGCGGAAGCATGCTCGACCGGGTCAACGCCATCGAAAGCGAGCTGCAGCGCCTCACGGCGCGCAGCGAGGAATTGCAGCACCGGATCGACACCGTGGTCGAAGACGGCAGCAACCGGATCGGCGATCTCGAGTTCCGGCTCTGCGAGCTCGAGCCCGGTTGCGATATCGGCAGCCTCGGCGACACGCCGCTGCTGGGCGGGGCCGCCGGTGTCCCGGCCGCGCCGGCGCCGTCGCCGGCGCCCGCCACGGGCGGCGGGTCGGGCGATCTGCCGGCGGGTGGGGCAGAGCTTGCCATCGGCGAGAGGACCGACTTCCAGAACGCGCGTGACGCGCTCGACAGCGGCGATTACGAGACCGCCGCCAGCGGTTTCGAGGCCTTCCGCCAGAGCTACCCCGGCAGCCCGCTCGAACCCGCGGCGCTGCTGGCCGAGGGCCGCGCGCTGACCGCCATCGGCGACATCCGCGAAGCGGCGCGCCGCTTCCTCGACACCTACGCGAACTACCCCGAGGCCGAAGCCGCCCCCGAGGCGCTGTGGCGGCTCGGCGCCGCGCTCGGCGAGCTGGGCAGTCTCAACGAGGCCTGCGTCACCCTCGGCGAGGTGTCGACGCGCTACCCCGGCACCCCAGCCGTGTCCGAGGCGCAGGCGGAAAGCGAGCGTCTCGGCTGCCAGTGACGCCCGGCGCGCAGAGTCTCGACCAGCGGTTTGCCGGGGCGATGGGCGACCTGCTCGGCCCGGACTTCCCGTCCGACATCGCGCTCGCCGTCTCGGGCGGCGGCGACAGCATGGCCATGCTCACGCTCGCGCACAACTGGGCGCATGTCTGGGGCACGCGGCTCTGGGTCGTCACCATCGATCACGGGCTGCGCCCCGAGGCCGCGCAGGAAGCCGCGCTGGTGCGCGAGACCTGCGCGGAGCTCGGTCATCCACATGCCACGCTGCGCTGGCACCGGGATGGCACCGGCAACGTCATGGCCGAGGCGCGCGCCGCCCGACTCGCGCTGATCGACCGCTGGCGCGGCGGCCTTCGCCACGTGCTGATGGCGCACACCCGCGACGACGTGGCCGAAACCTTCCTCATGCGCCTGCGCCGGGGATCGGGCGTCGACGGGCTGGCGGCGATGGCGCCACGCCGGGTCGTCGCGCAGCAGGTCGACGTTCCGGGCGAGATCACCGGCGACGCGCCTCCAACCGCGCCACGGGACGGCGGCTACGAGGTGCTGCGCCCGTGCCTGTCGATGCGCCGCGCCGAGTTGCGCCATTACCTGTCCGTGCTCAAGGGCCGCTGGGTCGACGATCCCTCGAACGACGATGACCGCTTCGAGCGGGTGCGGATGCGGCGGCTGCTGGCGGATCTCGACGCGCAGGGGCTGGGCGCGGACTGCCTTGCCGACACCGCGCAGCGCATGGCGCGCAGCCGCGAGGCGCTGGCGCGCCGGGCCGCCGACATCTGGGAGCGGATCGGCGTCGAGCCGCAGGTGAACGGCGTGCCGACCGGCGAAATCGTGATCGACCGTGACGGCCTTGCCCCGGTCGAGCGTGAGACCCAGCTGCGGCTGCTCGCGGCGGCGCTCCAGTATGTCGCCTCGGCGGACTACCGCCCGCGCGCCGACGCGCTGGAGGCGGCGCTCGACCGGCTGCTCTCGGGTGGTAGCACAACCCTGCACGGCTGCGAGTTGCGCTGCGAGCGCGCCCGGATCCGGGTGTTTCGCGAATACAGCGCGGTGGCCGGGCATCTTGTCCAGATGGGGCCCCGCGCTGTCTGGGACGGTCGCTGGCGGCTGGAAAACGCCGCGCTGGAAGGACTTTGCATCCGCGCGCTCGGCGAGGACGGCTGGCGCCAGGTTGCCGTGAAGCCGGACGTGGCGCCGCCCTTCGTCTCGGCCCGCAGCCTGCCCTCGGTGTGGGACGGGGAAGAGCTGATCGCCTGCCCCGCGATGGGGGTCGGACCGGCCTGTTTCGTCGCGCTGCGACCGGCGAACGGGGCCGCTCCGGATTTCCGGAACTTCCTTCTTTCGCATTGAACCGCAGCGTCCGATCCTTATGTTAGGCACATCGCGCTCCGACCGGGGCGCGCGACGCATGTTTGGAGGCATTCCTTGGGCAACGCACGCAATATCGCCTTTTGGGTGGTCCTGTTCCTACTGATTTTGGCCCTGTTCAATCTGTTCTCGGGCGGGGGCAGCACCCTGCAGAGCCGCGAGATCAGCTATTCCGATTTCGTTTCCTCCGTTGAGAACAACAACGTGAGCACGGTGACGATCGACGGTGAACAGATCCGCTACCGGAGCAGCGACGGCACCGATTATGTCACGGTGAAACCCCAGGATGCGCAGGTGACCGACCTGCTGATCGACAACGGCGTGACCGTGCGGGCCGAGCAGCAGGAACAGTCGGGCTTCCAGGCCTTCCTGCTCAGCCTCCTGCCGTTCCTGCTGCTGATCGGCGTCTGGATCTACTTCATGAACCGGATGCAGGGCGGCGGCAAAGGCGGGGCCATGGGCTTCGGCAAGTCCAAGGCGAAGTTGCTGACGGAAAAGCATGGCCGGGTGACCTTCGACGACGTCGCGGGCATCGACGAGGCCAAGGAAGAGCTCGAAGAGATCGTGGAATTCCTGCGCAACCCGCAGAAGTTCTCGCGCCTCGGCGGCAAGATCCCCAAGGGCGCGCTGCTGGTGGGCCCTCCGGGCACCGGTAAGACGCTGCTCGCGCGCGCCATCGCGGGTGAGGCCGGCGTGCCGTTCTTCACCATCTCCGGCTCCGATTTCGTCGAGATGTTCGTGGGCGTCGGCGCCAGCCGCGTGCGCGACATGTTCGAGCAGGCCAAGAAGAACGCCCCCTGCATCGTCTTCATCGACGAGATCGACGCGGTGGGCCGCAACCGTGGCTCCGGCTACGGCGGTGGCAACGACGAGCGCGAGCAGACACTGAACCAGCTGCTGGTCGAGATGGACGGCTTCGAGGCCAACGAGGGTGTCATCATCGTCGCCGCGACCAACCGTCGTGACGTGCTTGACCCCGCGTTGCTGCGTCCGGGCCGCTTCGACCGCCAGGTCACCGTTCCGAACCCCGACATCAAGGGCCGTGAGAAGATCCTCGGCGTGCACGCCCGCAAGACCCCGCTGGGCCCCGACGTCGACCTGCGGATCATCGCGCGCGGCACCCCGGGCTTCTCGGGCGCCGACCTTGCGAACCTCGTGAACGAGGCTGCCCTCATGGCCGCCCGTGTCGGCCGTCGCTTCGTGACGATGGAGGACTTCGAGAACGCCAAGGACAAGGTGATGATGGGCGCCGAGCGCCGCTCGATGGTGCTGACGCCGGAGCAGAAGGAAAAGACCGCCTACCACGAGGCCGGCCACGCGGTCGTGGGTCTTGCCCTTCCGCAGTGCGACCCGGTCTACAAGGCGACGATCATCCCGCGCGGTGGCGCGCTTGGCATGGTGGTCTCGCTGCCCGAGATCGACCGCCTGAACTGGCACAAGTCCGAGTGCGAGGAAAAGATGGCCATGACCATGGCCGGCAAGGCCGCCGAGATCATCAAGTACGGCGAGCCCAACGTCTCGAACGGTCCGGCGGGCGACATCCAGCAGGCCAGCGCGCTGGCCCGTGCGATGGTGCTGCGCTGGGGCATGTCGGACAAGGTCGGCAACATCGACTACTCCGAGGCCCACGAGGGCTACCAGGGCAACACCGCGGGCCTGTCGGTCTCGGCGCATACCAAGGAGCTGATCGAGGACGAGGTGAAGCGCTTCACGCAGGAAGCCTATGACCGCGCCTTCCAGATCCTTACCGAGCGCAAGGACGACTGGGAGCGTCTGGCCAAGGGTCTGCTCGAATACGAGACCCTCACCGGCGAAGAGATCAAGCGGGTGATGAGGGGCGATCCTCCGCACTCCGGCAACGACGCAGACGCGGACTCGGGCGGCGACACGCCCAGCGTGACCTCGATTCCGAAGACCAAGCCCAAGGCCAAGCCCACGGGCGAGGGCGGGCTGGAACCCGAACCCTCTGCATGAGCCAAAAGGCACACGCCGATTGGGACCCCGGACTCTATCACAGATTCCGGGGTCTTCGTTTGCGCCCCGCCATGGACCTGCTGCGTGGCATCGGTCCGCTGCCGGCGGGCGATGTGGTCGACCTTGGCTGCGGCAGCGGTGCCGCCGGGCCGGCGCTGCGGCAACTCGGGCGCCCGCTGCATGGCATCGACCTGAGCGACGCCATGCTCGAGAAGGCCCGCGCCGGCGGTTGCTATGACCGGCTCGACCGCGCGGACATCTCGACATGGGCGCCACAGACGCCGCCCGCGCTGATCTTCTCCAACGCCGCGCTGCATTGGGTGGGTGGGCATGGCAGCCTGATCCCACGGCTGGCCGGTCATCTCGCGCCCGGCGGAACGCTGGCGGTGCAGGTGCCGCACCAGAACAACGCGCCCTCGCACCGGCTCTGGCTGACGCTGGCCGAAGAGCTGTTCCCGGGCCGCGTCGATCCGGAAACGCTCCCGCAAGCCATGCTCCCGGCCGAGTATCACCGGATGCTGCGCGGCTTGGGGCATGTCTCGCTGTGGGAGACGGAATACTACCAGGAGCTCGATCCCGAGGGCAGCGGGCATCCCGTTCGCCATTTCACCGAGGCGACCTTTGCCCGGCCGGTGCTTGCCGCGCTCGACGAGACCGAGCAGGCCCGGCTGGTGCGGGCCTATGAGTCCGTCATCGGCAGCGCCTACCCGGCTTCTGAAAGCGGACGGGTGCTGTTCCCGTTCCGCCGTCTGTTCTTCATCCTCACCGTCGGGGCCGGCTCCGCGAATTAATCGTGAATACGTCGCGTCGTGGTTGAGGCGCCCCCGGTTTTCGTCAGGCTCGACCCCGTTGCAAGGAGATGCCCCAATGCCCGCGCTGAAGCCCACCGATTTCTCTGCCACGGTCACCTGGCTGGGCCGCGTTCCCGCCGAGGGCGATGGCCTGCGCTCGGTCGAGACCAAGATGCTCGAACTGGGCTTCGAGGGACCGTCGGGCGAACGCCATGCCGGGCTGACGCGCGCCTCGTGCAGCCGGGTGCTGTCGCAGCATCCGCGCGGCACCGAGATCCGTAACTGCCGACAGCTCGCGATCATGTCCGCCGAGGAAATGGCGGACATCGCCGAACGTGTGGGGCTGAAACTGCTCGAACCGGAATGGCTCGGCATCTCGGTGGTGGTCGAGGGGCTGCCGGATTTCACCCATATTCCGCCGTCGTCTCGGCTACAGGGCCCGGACGGGGTTACGCTGATCGTGGACATGGAAAACCGCCCCTGCGTGCTGCCGGGGCGCGAGATCGAGGCAGACCGTGAAGGCTTCGGCAAGCGCTTCAAGCCTGCCGCGAAAGGGCGGCGCGGGGTGACGGCAAGCGTCGAGCGCCCGGGGCGGCTCGCGCTCGGGGATTGCCTGCGGCTGCACGTCCCCGACCAGCGCCTCTGGGCCCATGTCGAGGCGCTGTAGCGTAGGGGTGAAACTCGCCCGGTGAACGCCACGCCACCGACCCGCGCCACATTTCCGGGTGTCCTATGGGGCGCGCTTGCGGCATGGTCGTCCGGGACTGCCGGAAGACCTTAGGAGACGCGACGTGGCCGTGAAACCCGACATCGAGATTGCCCGCGAGGCCGACAAACGCCCGATCCAGGAGATCGGCGCCACGCTCGGCATTCCGCCCGAGCACCTGCTGCCCTACGGCCACGACAAGGCGAAGGTCGCGCAGGACTTCATCTCGGGGCTGTCGGGCCGGCCGGACGGCAAGCTCATCCTCGTGACGGCAATCAACCCGACGCCCGCCGGCGAGGGCAAGACCACGACGACCGTGGGTCTGGGCGACGGGCTGTCGCGGATCGGCAAGAAGGCGGCGGTCTGCATCCGCGAGGCCTCGCTCGGGCCGAACTTCGGGATGAAGGGCGGCGCGGCTGGAGGCGGGCGCGCGCAGATCGTGCCGATGGAGGACATGAACCTCCACTTCACCGGGGATTTCCACGCGATCACCAGCGCCCACAACCTGCTGGCGGCGATGATCGACAACCACATCTACTGGGGCAACGAGCAGGAGATCGACCTGCGGCGCGTGGTGTGGCGCCGCGTGGTCGACATGAACGACCGGGCGCTGCGCCACACGGTCACCTCGCTCGGCGGCGTCGCGAACGGCTTCCCGCGCGAAAGCGGTTTCGACATCACCGTGGCCTCCGAGGTCATGGCGATCCTCTGCCTTGCCGACGACCTGTCCGATCTGCAGCGGCGGCTGGGCGACATGATCGTGGCCTACCGTCGCGACCGCTCGCCGGTGCTGGCGCGCGACATCGGCGCCGACGGGGCGATGACGGTGCTGCTGAAGGACGCGATGCAGCCCAACCTCGTGCAGACGCTCGAGCATACGCCGGCCTTCGTGCACGGCGGGCCCTTCGCCAACATCGCGCATGGCTGCAACTCGGTGATCGCGACGCGGACCGCGCTGAAGCTCTCCGATTACGTGGTGACCGAGGCGGGCTTCGGGGCCGACCTCGGCGCCGAGAAGTTCTTCGACATCAAGTGCCGCAAGGCCGGGCTGCATCCCGACTGCGTGGTGCTGGTGGCGACGGTGCGGGCGCTCAAGATGAACGGCGGGCTGCAGAAGGACGAGCTTGCCGACGAGAACGTCACCGCAGTCACGGAGGGCTGTGCCAACCTCGGGCGGCATATCCAGAACCTCAAGGGCTTCGGCGTGCCGGTGGTGGTGGCCATCAACCATTTCATCGGCGACACCGACGCCGAGATCGCTGCCGTGCACGACTACGTGGCGGGGCAGGGGGCCGAGGCTTATCTCTGCAAGCACTGGGCCGAGGGCGGCGCCGGCATCGAGGCGCTGGCCACGCGCGTCACCGAGATTGCCGATGCGGGCATGGCACAGTTCGCGCCGCTCTACGCCGACGACACGCCGCTCTGGCAGAAGATCGAATGCATCGCCGAGCGCATCTACCACGCCCACGAGGTGACCGCCGACACCCGGGTGCGCGACCAGCTCGCCCAGTGGGAGGCGCAGGGCTACGGCAACCTGCCGGTCTGCATGGCCAAGACGCAGTATTCCTTCTCGACCGATCCGGGACTGCGTGGTGCGCCCGAGGGCCATGTGGTGCCGGTGCGCGAGGTGCGGCTTTCGGCGGGGGCGGGTTTCGTGGTCGCCATCTGCGGCGAGATCATGACCATGCCGGGCCTGCCGCGACGCCCGGCCGCCGAGAACATCCGGCTGGGGGCCGACGGCGAGATCGAGGGCCTGTTCTGATCGGCGCCCGCCGGGCGCGCATCGGAACAGCGAATGACGCTGCCGGATCGCAAAGCGCCGCGAGGGGGCGTTGAACAATCCGCGCCGGGGCGGCATTAGGGTCGAAACGGCCCCGACAGGAGATCCCAGCCCATGCGCGACCCCGCGAGCCTCGAAGACATGACGGCGCTGCGCGCCGAGATCGACGCGACCGACCGCGAGCTCAGCGCGCTCATGGCGCACCGGGCGCGGCTGATCGCCCGCGCGGCAGAGCTGAAGGCCGGCAACGGCTGGCCGGCCCGCATCACCGATCGTGTCGACGAGGTCATCGCCAACGCCCGCGCCAACGCCGAGCGCGACGGCTGGGATCCGGCGCTGGCCGAACTCGTCTGGCAGGAACTGGTGGAATGGTCGATCCGGCGCGAGCAGAGCGCGCTCGGTCGCGAGTAGAGGCCCGAACAAAGGAGAGCCCCATGGCGGCAAGCATCATCGACGGCAAGGCCTTTGCGGCCAGTGTGCGGGAAAAGGTGGCAGCGCATGTGGCGCGGCTGAAGGACGAGCACGGCATCACGCCGGGGCTTGCCGTGGTGCTGGTGGGCGAGGACCCCGCGAGCCAGGTCTACGTCCGCAACAAGGGCAAGCAGACCGTCGAATGCGGCATGCAGAGCTTCGAGCACAAGCTGCCTGCCGACACGCCCGAGGCGGACCTGCTGGCGCTCGTGGAGCGGCTGAATGCCGATCCTGCGGTGCATGGCATCCTCGTGCAGCTGCCGCTGCCCGACCACATGAACGAGGACGCGGTCATCAACGCGATCGACCCGGCCAAGGACGTCGATGGCTTCCACATCTCCAACGTCGGTCTTCTGGGCACCGGTCAGAAGAGCATGGTGCCCTGCACGCCGCTCGGCTGCCTGATGATGCTTCGCGACCAGCTCGGCTCGCTCAGCGGTCTGGATGCGGTGGTGATCGGGCGCAGCAACATCGTCGGCAAGCCGATGGCGCAGCTCCTGCTCGGGGAAAGCTGCACCGTGACCATCGCGCATTCGCGCACGAAGGATCTTCCGGCGGTGGTGCGCCGGGCCGACATCGTGGTGGCGGCGGTGGGTCGTCCGCAGATGGTGCCGGGCGACTGGATCAAGCCGGGCGCGACGGTGATCGACGTCGGCATCAACCGCATCCCCGCCCCCGAGAAGGGCGAGGGCAAGACGCGGCTCGTGGGCGACGTCGATTTCGACAGCTGCGCCGACGTCGCCGGGGCGATCACGCCGGTGCCGGGGGGCGTCGGGCCGATGACCATCGCCTGCCTGCTCGCCAACACGGTGACCGCCTGCGCCCGTGCCAACGGCCTGCCCGAGCCCGAGGGCCTCACGGTCTGAGACCACTCTCGGGGTGGGGGAGCCCCGCCCCGAAACGCATGGCGCTTGAAAACGGGTCTGGGGTGCGCCCCGTGTCGGCCCCTCGGGCGCTCGGGGTTGACCATCTGCATCCTCTCCCTGCCGGAGGTGGCCAAGCGCGCCGGCAGGGCATCGGCGTTCCGCCGTAGGGTGGGTTTGCAACCCACCACCCCCCCCCCACGGGGCCCCCGTGCGCTTCAGATCGGGATCATCGTTCCGGTGAGCAGCGCCGCGTGAACCTCCTCCTCGCCGGTGACCGCGAAGACATCCGCCGTGACGATCACCAGCCGCCGGCCGGGCTTGACCACCCGGCCCCGGGCCACCAGCCGCTCCCCCGTCGCGGGCGCGAGCAGGTGGATCTTCATCTCGGCGGTCACGACCTCTTTGCCCTCGGGCATCACCGAGAGCGCCGAATAGCCCGCCGAGCTGTCTCCCACGGCAAAGGCCAGCGCCGCGTGGGCGTAGCCGTGCTGCTGCATGAGATCCGGGCGTATGGCGGCCTCGATGGACACGGCGCCGGGCGCGACCGTCACGAGGCGCGCGCCGAGCGTCGTCATCATCGACTGGCGGTCAAAGCTCTCGCGGATGCGGTGTTCGATGTCCATGCCGCCCACTCAGCCACGCGCCGGCCCCGCTGGCAAGCTCAACCGCGCGGCATCGGGATGGCGACGGGCGAGGGGCCGGTCAGGATCGCCCGCGCGCCGGTCTCCATCAGCTCGCAGAGCGTGGCGCTGTCGCAGCGCAGCCCGCCGGTATAGGCGCCATACGCAGGCAGGATGAGTCGCGCCGCATCGACGAGGAAACAGGGCCGCGACAGGCTGCGCCCGCGCAGCTTCAGCCGCGCCTTGGGGTGGTAGTGCCCCGAGACCTCGGCCCGCGCGCCGTCGGTCGCGATGTGTCGGAAGGTCAGCGGCCCGACGATCAGCTCGGCCAGATGCGTGCCGCCCAGCGTCACCGGGCCGGGATCGTGGTTGCCCTCGATCCAGATCCAGTCGCGTCCGGCCTGCAGGCGGGCGATCCACAGCCGATCGTCCTCGGGCAGGGCACGGTCGATGCTGGCGGCGTCGAAACTGTCGCCAAGACAGATCACCCGTTCCGCCCCGGTCGTCTCGAGGTCGGTCTCGAGCCGCAGCAGGGTCTCGCGTGTTTCGTAGGGCGGCAGCGCCGCGCCGCCGACCGCCGAGAGCCGCGCCGCCTTGCCGAAATGCAGGTCGGAGACGACCAGAAGCCGCTCGTCGGGCCAGTGCAGCGCGCCCGAGGGCAGGGCCGAAAGCGCGGCGCCGCAGAACGTGAAACCGTGGGTGTTCATGGGACGTTCCCTTGCCGCATCTCCGGGGGAGGGGCAAGGGGAGAGCTCCGACGGGTCAGTCGGATGACAGAAGCTTGAGGAACGACCGGATCAGCCACCACCACACCAAGAGACCAAGAACAAGTCCGGGCGCAATCCACCAGCCCCGTGAGAAACGTCTTTTCGGCGGTCTCGGCATGTCTCGCACTCTTCAGCTTCAGCCACGCTAAGCACATGACATGCCCGGAACAAGTTATGATCACCTAGGGTTGTGATCTCTGGAACCTTTCGCCCTTTCGCCGTGAATTTGTGCAAGCCCCGAGGCTTCGAGCAGCTGCGTGACCTCCTCCTGGATGAGCCGTTCGTCGGCAGAGCCCGCGATCGGCACCCGGCCGGGCTCGAGGAAAAGCGGGGCCGACAGCGGTGACACCCGCGACAGTCGCAGCAGGTCGATGCGGTCACCGACCCGGGCGCACATCTCGCGGATGCGCGAGAAATCCACGAGGCCGCGCATCGCCTCTTCGCGGGTGATGTCGAGCAGCAGATGGCCGGGGTCGTATTTCACCAGCGTGTCGTAGAGAATGTCCGAGGACATCGTCGCCTGTCGTCCGGTCTTGCGCTGGCCGCCGGTGTTGCGCTCGATGAGGCCGGCAATGGTCGCCGAGGCGCGGAAGGTGCGCTTCATCACCGCGTTGCCGGTGAGCCACGTCTCGAGCCCCGCCTCGAGCTTTTCCAGGTCGAACAGCGGCGCCGGGTCGATCAAAGCGTCGAGCCCCCAGATCAGCACGGCATAGTCGCTGGCGACGAAGCCCATGGGGGCGAGCCCCTCTTCCTCCATCCGCTTGGTCAGCAGCAGCCCGAGGGTCTGCATGGCGTTGCGCCCGGCGAAGCCGTAGACGACGAGCTGTTCGCGCCCGTCGTGCGGGAAGCTTTCGATCAGGAGTCGACCGGGCTGCGGCAGCCGCGAGACCTCGCGTTGCAGCGCCAGCCATTCGGCGGTGTGGTCGGGCAGGCCGGGCCAGCTGTCCTGCCGGAACATCTCGACGATCCGGGCAGAGAGCTGGGTCGAGGTGGCGAACTTGGTGCCCATGAAGGTGGCGATCTTGGGCTTGCGGGCGGCGTCGCGGCTGACCTCGACGATCATCTCGCGCAGGCCCTCGTAGCGGACGATCTGGCCGCCGATCAGGAAGGTGTCGCCGCGCGTGAGCTGCGCCGCGAAGCCCTCTTCGATCTCGCCCAGCGGTGCACCACCACGGCCGCGCCAGCGGACCTTGAGCGTGTCGGTATCCTGGATGGTGCCGATGTTCTGGCGGATGCGCACCGCCGAGCGCGGATCGCGCAGCTGCCACTGGCCGTCGGGGCGCTGCTGCAGCCGCTGCCAGCGGTCGTAGGCGCGCAGCGCGTAGCCGCCGGTAGCGCAGAATTCGAGACAGGCATCGAACTCGGCCCGGCTCAGGTCGGCGTAGGCGCCCGCCGTGGTCATCTCGGCGTAAAGCGCATCGGCCTCGAACGGCCCGGCACAGGCGGCAATCAGGATGTGCTGGCAGAGCACGTCGCGCGGCCCCCGCCCGCGCCACTCGCCATCGAGATCGCGCGCCCGCACCGCCTCCAGCGCGGCGACGCATTCGACCACTTCGAAGCGGTTGGCGGGCACCAGCAGCGCCTTCGACGGCGCGTTGTAGCGGTGGTTCGCGCGCCCGATGCGTTGCACGAGCCGCTTCACGTTTTTCGGCGCGCCGATCTGGATGACGAGATCGACGTCGCCCCAGTCGATGCCGAGGTCGAGCGACCCGGTGCAGACGATGGCCCGCAGGTCACCGCGCACCATCGCAGCCTCGACCTTCTCGCGTTGCCCCCGGTCGAGCGAGCCGTGGTGGATACCGATCGGCAGCGCCTCCTCGTTGGCGAGCCACAGCCGGTGGAAGAACAGTTCCGCCTGCGCGCGGGTGTTGTGGAAGATCAGCGTCGTGCGGTGGCGCTTCACCTCCTCCAGCACCGCCGGAATGGCATAGGCCGCGCCGCCGCCGGACCACGGCGGCGCTTCGTCCGTCACCAGCATCGAGATGTCCGGCTCCGGCCCGGGGTCGGCCTCGACGATCTCGCAGGGGTCGGGATGATGCGCCAGCAGCCCGGCGATGGCCTGCGGGTCCTCGACCGTGGCCGAGAGGCCGACCCGCCGCAGGTCCGGGCACATCGCCTGAAGCCGCGCCAGCGACAGCATGAGCTGATCGCCCCGCTTGCTTTCCGCCAGCGCGTGTATCTCGTCCACCACCACCCGCTGCAACCCCGCGAAGATGCGGGGTGCGTCCTCGTAGGAGGTGAGCAGCGCCAGCGACTCGGGCGTGGTGAGCAGGATGTGCGGCGGGTCGGCGCGCTGCCGGCGCTTGCGCGATGACGGTGTGTCGCCGGTGCGGTCCTCGACCCGGATCGGCAGCCCGGCCTCCTCGATGGGGGTCATCAGGTTGCGGCGGATGTCGGCGGCCAGCGCCTTGAGCGGCGAGATGTAGAGCGTGTGCAACCCGGCGCGCGGCGCTTCCCCCAGTTCCGCGAGCGTAGGAAGGAAGCCTGCCAGGGTCTTGCCGCCGCCGGTTGGCGCGATGAGCATCAGGCAGGCGGCGGCGCTGCGCTCGAGCATGTCGCGCTGGTGCGGGTGCATCTGCCAGCCGCGCGTGTCGAGCCACTGCTGAAGGGGGGCGGGAAGCTCTGTCATGCTGCCACAGATAGGGCGCGCCGGCGCGATGCGAAACGGCAAGCGGCCGCGAAGATGCATCATGGGCGCGCGGCGCGGAGCCCGTGTGCGGCGGCGCATGCGCCCGGGGCTGGCCTTTCGTGCACCGATTGCTAGGTTCGTGCCCGAACAGGAAAATCGGAGCCGCAGGAATGACCGAAGAGTATCCCCCCCCGAAAGTCTGGACTTGGGACCAGCCGAGCGGCGGCAAGTGGGCCTCGCTCAACCGCCCCGTCGCCGGCCCGACCCACGACAAGGAGCTGCCGGTCGGCAAGCATCCGTTCCAGCTCTACAGCCTCGCCACGCCCAACGGGCAGAAGGTCACGATCCTCTTCGAAGAGTTGCTGGCGGCAGGGCATGACGCCGAGTACGACGCCTGGCTCATCAACATCGGAGAGGGCGACCAGTTCGGCTCGGGCTTCGTCGACGTGAACCCGAACTCCAAGATCCCCGCCCTGATGGACCGCTCGGGCGACACGCCTGTCCGCGTGTTCGAATCGGGCGCCATCCTCATGCACCTCGCCGAGAAGTTCGGTGCCTTCCTCACCGGACCGGAGCAGCGGGCCGAGATGCTGTCCTGGCTGTTCTGGCAGATGGGCAGCGCGCCCTACCTCGGTGGAGGCTTCGGCCACTTCTACGCCTACGCGCCCTACAAGATGCAGTATCCCATCGACCGGTTCACCATGGAGGTGAAACGCCAGCTCGACGTGCTCGACCGGCACCTCTCCGAGAACCGCTACATGGTGGGCGACACCTACACCATCGCCGACATGGCGATCTGGCCCTGGTATGGCCGCACCGTGATGGGCGAATCCTACGACGCGGGCGAGTTCCTCGACGTGAAGACCTACAAGAACGTCATTCGCTGGACCGAGGAGATCGCAGCGCGCCCGGCGGTGCAGCGCGGTCGCATCGTCAACAAGGTCTCCGGCGAGCCGCACGAGCAACTCCACGAGCGTCACGACGCCGGCGACTTCGATACGAAGACGCAGGACAAGATCGGCTGACCCCCGTCCCGGTGGCCCGCCTGGCGGCGCTGCCGGATGCCTCCGGCGGAGGTATTTGTGAAGAGAAGAAGCCGGGACGCACCGCGCTCCGGGTCTTCTTCTCTTTGAAAATACCGCGGGGGAGCGCGCAGCGCGGGGGCAGAGCCCCCATTCCGACGTCACCAACCCTTGCCACGCATGGACAAGCCGACATTGCAGCTTATAGTGCGCCCTTCTTTCAGATGAGGGCGGAACATGGCGGAAGACGCGGTCAAGGTCGGGATCATCATGGGCAGCCAGTCGGACTGGCCAACGATGGAGGAAGCGGCGCGGGTGCTAGACGAGCTCGGCGTGGCCTACGAGGTCAAGATCGTCTCGGCCCACCGCACACCCGACCGGCTCTGGTCCTATGGCAAGACAGCGGCCGAGCGCGGTCTCCAGGCGATCATCGCCGGCGCCGGCGGTGCGGCGCATCTGCCCGGCATGATGGCGTCGAAGACCCGCGTGCCGGTGCTCGGTGTGCCGGTGCAGACGCGGGCGCTCTCCGGCGTGGACAGCCTCTACTCCATCGTGCAGATGCCGCGCGGCTTTCCCGTCGGCACCATGGCCATCGGCGGGGCCGGTGCGACCAACGCGGGGCTCATGGCGGCAGGTATCCTCGCGTTGCAGGATCCCGCGCTGGCCGAGCGTCTCGATGCCTGGCGCGAGGCACTGTCGGCCTCGATCCCCGACGAGCCGCAGCGCGACTGATCCGTCACTGACCGCTTGCGGGCGGCGGCGTTTCGCGGGACAAGACCCCGAGACAGCACAGCGCGGAGGCAGACATGACCGACCCACTTCCCCAGGGCGCAACCATCGGCATTCTCGGCGGCGGCCAGCTCGGCCGGATGCTCTCGGTCGCGGCCAGCAGGCTGGGCCTGCGCTGCCATGTCTTCGAGCCGGGCGCCGAGCCGCCGGCAGGCCACGTTGCCGACGCGGTGACCACGGCAGGCTACGACGACACCGCCGCGCTTGAGGCGTTTGCCGCCTCGGTCGACGTCATCACCTACGAGTTCGAGAACATCCCGACCGAGGCACTCGATGTCCTTCAGGCCCTGCGGCCCATTCGCCCCGGGCGCGAGGCGCTGCGGGTGAGCCAGGATCGGCTGACGGAAAAGACCTTCCTCACGGACCTCGGCCTGCGCACTGCGCCCTTCGCCGACATCACCGATGCCGCCAGCCTGAAGCAGGCGCTCGAGGTCATCGGCGCGCCCGCGATCCTCAAGACCCGGCGCTTCGGCTACGACGGCAAGGGGCAGGCGCGGATCTCCTCGCCTGACGAGGCCGAGACCGCGCTCGCCGAGATGAACGGTGCTCCGGCGATCCTCGAAGGCTTCGTCGAGTTCTCCTGCGAGGTCTCGGTCATCGCCGCGCGCAGCGCCGACGGGTCTGTGGCCTGCTTCGATCCGGGCGAGAACATCCACCGCGAAGGCATCCTCCGCACCACGACCGTGCCGGCGCGTCTCAGTGCCTCGCAGCGCACCGACGCCGTGCTGCTGGCGGCGCAGATCCTCAACGCGCTGAACTACGTCGGCGTCATGGGGGTCGAACTCTTCGTGACGCCGCAGGGCCTCCTGGTAAACGAGATCGCGCCTCGGGTGCACAACTCCGGCCACTGGACCCAGAACGGTTGCACCATCGATCAGTTCGAGCAGCACATCCGCGCGGTGGCCAACTGGCCGCTCGGGGACGGCAGCCGCTACGCCGACGTGCAGATGGAAAACCTGATCGGCGATGATCTCGACAAGCTTCCGGAGCTCGCCAAGGAAAGCGACGTCGCCATCCATCTCTACGGCAAGGCGGCGGTCAAGCCGGGCCGCAAGATGGGCCACGTCAATCGCATCATTCGCGGCTGAGCCTGCCACTCGAGGCTTCCTGTCGGGAAAATCCGCCAGCGGACCTCGGGCCGGCCCACGCCCTGGGTGTCATCGCGGGTGCCGAGCGATTTACCAAGGGTTTCTCCGGCCTCTCGTCCAACAGGCCGCTGCAAAAAATCGCTCCTCCAGCCCGTCGCAAGGGAGTGTCCGGACGGGAACAGGCGCACCGAAGAACCAAGACGCCGCCACTGCCCCGGTCTTCTTCTGGCTGGAAATATCCCGGGGAGCGCGAGGGGCTGGCCCCTCGCTCCCGCCCTCACCACGCGCACGGCGCCAGGATCACGCGCCACCCAACACCCAAGGACCAGTCCCGACGCGTAAAGCCCCAGGTTGACCGTTGTCAGGCGCGCCCCGCCGTAGGGTGGGTTTTCACCCCATCACGCCCTCGAGCCGGACGGCCGTCAGAACAACCGCGCCGCGACCTCGCCCGAGAGCCATGCCACCTGTCCCGCGGCGATGGTCATCACGATGCGTCGCGTTGCCCGGTCCATCACCACGAGATCGGCACGCAGACCCGGCTCAAGCCGGCCACGGTCCAGCAGACCCAGCATCCGCGCCGGGCCCTCCGAAACCAGCCGCCAGGCCGTCGCCTCGTCGAGCAGCCCCAGCTCGACGCAGCGCCACGCGGCCCTTGCCGGCGCCGGGTAATGGTAGTCCGAGGCCAGCGCGTCGCAGAGCCCGGCGGCGATCAGCTCGGCGGCCGCGACGTTGCCCGCGTGGCTCGCCCCGCGCACCACATTGGGCGCGCCGAGCACCACCGAGTCGCCGCCCGCCCGCGCGGCCTCGGCCGCCTCCGGCGTCTCCGGAAACTCCGACACGCGCACCCCGCGCGCGCGCCAGGCGGCCCGCCCTTCGGCGCTGCGGTCGTCATGGCTGCCCATCGCGACGCCACGTGCGGCCAGCCGCGCGCAGAGCGCGTCGATCGCCTCGGGGACCTCCTCGGTGCGCGCATGCAGCGCCTGCATCAGCGCGAGATGGGTCTCGGGGGATCGACCGGACTTCAGCGCCTGCCCGGTCAGCCGGGGCGGCTTGCGCCCGGCGGCGAGGCGCTCGTGCGGCAGATGATCGTTGAACACCACGTAACCGATCCCCCAGCGCGCGACCGCCGCCTCGGCGCGTTCGAAGGCCTCGAGGAAATGCGTCTCGAGCCGCAACTGCAGCCGCAGGTCCACGGGGACGGTGGGGGCCACCGCCGCGACGGCGGCAAAGACTTCCTCGGCGAACTCGGGCCCGCGCATGCCGCCTTCCCAGGACCAGAACTGCGCCAGCGTCGCCGTGGTGATGCCGTTGGCGGCAAGCTCGGCTGCGCAGGCCACCATGCCCGCGTCGCGCTCGCGCAGCGCGCCCCGGCGCGGTGCCATGTGGCGCTCGAAACCGTCGCCGTGGGTGTCGACGATGCCCGGCAGGACGTCGTATCCCGCAAGGTCCACCCGGCGGCCCGCCGCGTCGTCAAGGATCAGCCCGCCACCGATGGACAGCGGGCCGTCGTCCCAGCCCGAAGGGCGCAGGACGCGGGCATTCTCGAAGGTGAGCGCGATCATCTGGGCCTCCATCTCGCGGTGCCGGGCGCGCCCGCAGATACGGGCTTTTCGGCGCTGCCGAAAGGTGCAAATCTCGCGCCATGTCCTCACCACGCCTCGCCGCCCGCGCCGTCATCCTGCACGAAAACCGCCTGCTGCTCGTCAATGCCTGGCCGGGGCATCGCAGTGACCTGTGGTGCGCGCCCGGTGGCGGGGTCGAGCCCGGCGCCTCGCTGCCCGACAACCTCGCCCGCGAGGTGCACGAGGAAACCGGCCTCACCGTCGCCGTGGGCGCGCCCTGCCTCGTCAACGAATACCACGACCCCGGAAGCGGCTTTCACCAGGTTGAGATCTTCTTTCGCTGCACCCTGACCGAAGGCGCGCTCTCAGAGGACTGGCGCGATCCCGAGGGCGTCGTCCACACCCGCCGCTTCGTCAGCAGGTCCGAGATGGCCGAGCTGCGCTTCAAGCCCGACAGCCTGCCGCAGGTCGCCTGGGAAAATGGGCCGGGCTACGATCCGCTCGAACTGCTGGCCCGGTGAGCCGCGATCCCGCTGGACCGTCGCCGCGCTGCCGCATAGGCTCTGCCGCATGCTGTCCTACGCGCTGAAACGATTGGGCATTCTCGCCGCGAGCCTGCTGCTCGCCTCGCTGGTCATCTTCGCGGTGGTCGAGGTGGCACCGGGCGATCCCGCGCGGTTCATGCTGGGCATCAACGCCCGCCCCGACACCGTCGCCGCGCTGCGCAGCGAGCTTGGGCTCGATCTCGCCCTGCACGATCGGTACCTCGCGTGGATCACCGGCATGCTGAAGGGCGACTTCGGCACCTCCTACACCTATCGGGCGCCGGTCGCGCAGATGGTCTCCGAGCGGCTCCAGGTCTCGTTGCCGCTGGCCCTCTACGCGCTGGTGCTGACGGCGCTGGTGGCCTTCCCGGCCGGCATCTATGCCGCCGCCCGGCGCGGCCGGGCCGGCGACATCGGCGTGATGGGCGCGACCCAGCTCGGCGTCGCGGTACCGAACTTCTGGTTCGCCATGCTGCTGGTGCTGCTCTTCGCGCTGAAGCTCGGCTGGTTCGGGGCCGGCGGCTTCCCCGGCTGGGAACGGCCGCTCGTGGCACTCAAGGCGCTCACCCTGCCGGCCGTGGCGCTGGCGCTGCCGCAGGCGGCGATCCTCGCGCGGATCATGCGTTCCGCGCTGATCGACATCCTGCACGAGGACTTCATCCGCACCGCGCGCGCCAAGGGGCTCACCCGCCGCCAGGCGCTCTGGCGGCACGGGGTGCGCAACGCGCTGATCCCGGTGCTGACCATCCTCGGGCTGCAGTTCTCCTTCCTGCTCGCGGGCGCGATCATCATCGAGCAGGTGTTCTTCCTGCCCGGCCTCGGGCGGCTGATCTTCCAGGCTATCACCCAGCGAGACCTGATCGTCGTCGAGTCGGTTGTCATGCTGCTGGTCTTCGCGGTCATCGCGGTCAACTTCCTCACCGATCTCGCCTATGCCGCCGTCGACCCGCGGCTGCGCCGTGCGAGGCGCACATGAGCCGCAACCTCCTCTTCGGAAGCCTGCTCACCGCGCTCGTGCTCGGCGCCGCGCTGCTGGGCCTCGGTTGGACACCCCACGCCACCGACACGGTGACCATCGCCGAGCGGCTGCAGCCCCCTTCGGCCGCCCACTGGCTCGGCACCGATCACTTCGGCCGCGACATGCTCAGCCTGCTGATGGTCGGCGCGCGCACCTCGCTTGCCGTGGCGCTGGTGGCCGTCGGCATCGGCATGGGGGTGGGCGTGCCGCTGGGGCTTGCCGCCGCCGCCCGCCACGGCGGCTGGCTCGACGAGCTCATTATGCGCGGCAACGACCTCGTCTTCGCCTTCCCGAGCCTCGTCATCGCGATCCTGATCACCGCCATCCTCGGACCCGGCGCCACCAACGCCATCATCGCCATCGGCATCTTCAACATCCCGGTCTTCGCCCGGCTCGCGCGCGCCGGCGCGCTGCCGCTCTGGACCCGCGAGTTCGTCCTCGCCGCCCGCGTCGCCGGCAAGTCCGCGCCGCGCATCAGCGCCGAGCACATCCTGCCCAATATCGCCAACCTGCTGATCGTGCAGGGCACCATCCAGTTCTCGCTCGGCATCCTCGCCGAGGCGGGCCTGTCCTACGTGGGGCTCGGCGCGCAGCCGCCGCTGCCCTCCTGGGGCAGGATGCTGGCCGACGCACAGACCATGGTGGCCCTCGCGCCACACGTGGCAATCATCCCGGGCCTCGCCATCGTGCTCACCGTGCTGGGCCTGAACCTGCTCGGCGACGGGCTGCGCGACCGGCTCGACCCCCGCCTGAAGGCCGGGCGCGCATGAGCGCTTCTTCTCTTTCCAAATACCTCGGGGAGCGCGAGGGGCAGCGCCCCTCGCCCCCCTCGGACCGGGCGCAGCCCGGTTCGAAACCGCTGCTCGACATCCGCGCCCTGTCGCTTGCCATCGGCGACCGGACGATCCTCGACCGGGTCTCGCTGACCATCGCGCCGGGCGAGATCGTCGCGCTGACCGGCGAGAGCGGCTCGGGGAAATCCATGACCGCGCTCGCCACCATCGGCCTGCTGCCGGCCGAGGCACGGCTCTCCGGCCAGCTCCTGCTCGAGGGAACCGACCTCGCGCAGCTGTCCGAGGCGCAGCTCTGCGGGCTGCGCGGGCGCGAGATCGGCATGGTCTTCCAGGAGCCGATGACCGCGCTGAATCCGCTGCAACGCATTGGCGCGCAGGTGGCCGAAACACTGCGCATTCACCGCGCCGCCTCGCGGGCCGAGGCGAACCGTCGCGCCGCCGATCTGCTGGCCCGCGTCGGTCTCGATCCCGACCGCGTGCCGCCCTCGCGCTATCCGCACGAGCTGTCCGGCGGGCAGCGGCAGCGGGTGGTGATCGCCATGGCCATCGCGCTCGGGCCGCGGCTGCTCGTCGCCGACGAGCCGACCACCGCGCTCGACGTCACCACGCAGGCGCAGATCCTCGAGCTGCTGCGCGACCTCGTGCGCGAGGAGGGCATGGCGCTGATGATGATCACCCACGATCTCGCCGTGGTCTCGCGCCTCGCCGACCGCATCGCGGTGATGAAGGACGGCGCCATCGTCGAGCAGGGGACCACGGCCACGCTGTTCGAGACCATGGCGCATCCCTACACCCGTGCGCTCTTCGAGGCGTCGCGACACCGCGCCGCCCTGCCGCCGGCCCGCGCCGAGGGGCCGCTGCTGTCGGTCGAGGACGTCGTGCGCAGCCACCCGCTGCCGCGCCGCGCGCTCTTCGCCCCGCGCGAGACCCAGCGCGCCGTCGACGGGGTGAGCTTCGAGATCCGGCGCGGCGAGCGGGTGGGGCTCGTGGGCGAGTCGGGCTGCGGCAAGTCCACGCTCGCCCGCGCGATCCTCGGGCTGGAGGGCGTGCAGGGCGGGCGCATCACCCTCGACGGGCGGCCGGTGGCCTCGCACGGGCGGCCCGACCCGGAGGTGCGGCGGCGGGTGCAGGTGGTGTTCCAGGACCCCTACGGCTCGTTCAACCCGCGTCACCGCGTGGGCCGGCTCGTCGCCGAGCCCTTCCACCTGTTGCCCGATCCGCCGCGCGCCGCCGCGCGCGAGGCCGCCGTGGCCGAGGCGCTGACCGCCGTCGGCCTGCACCCGGCCGACGCCGAGCGGCACATCCACGCCTTCTCGGGCGGTCAGCGCCAGCGCATCGCCATTGCCCGGGCGCTCATCATCCGCCCCGAACTGGTGATCTTCGACGAGGCGGTCTCGGCGCTCGACGTTCGGGTGCGGGCGCAGATCCTCGACCTGATCGCGCGGCTCTCGGGCGAATACGGCCTCGGCTACCTGTTCATCTCGCACGACCTGAGCGTGGTGCGCGGCATCACCGACCGGGTGCTGGTGATGCGCTCGGGCCGGATCGTCGAGGCCGGCGCGACCGACGCGGTGTTTGACAAACCGCGGCATGCCTATACCAAATCACTCCTGGCTGCCGCACCGTCCCTGCCGCGGCCATCGGGAGGAGGAGAGGACCATGCCGGAGCGTCTGGCGCGTGACAGCGCGCGCATGCTCATCGGCGGCCACTGGCGCGAGAGCGCCGACACGTTGCCGCTGGTGAACCCTTCGACGGGAGAGGAGATCGGCCGCATCGCGCGCGGCACCCCCGAGGACATCGACGCCGCCGTCGCCGCCGCCGAGGCGGCGCTCGAGGGCGCGTGGGGTCGGCTGACGGCGGCGGAGCGCGGGCGCCTGCTGGCCCGCATCGGCGCTCTGGTGCTCGACCACGTCGACGAGCTCGCACGGCTCGAGGCGACCGACGTGGGCAAGCCGCTGACCCAGGCCCGCGCCGATGCCGTGGCGCTGGCGCGCTACTGCGAGTTCTATGGCGGCGCCGCCGACAAGGTGCATGGCGAGACCATTCCCTATCTCGACGGCTACACCGTCTACACCCTGCGCGAGCCGCACGGGGTCACCGGCCATATCGTGCCGTGGAATTACCCGATGCAGATCATCGGCCGCTCGGTCGGCGCGGCTCTGGCGATGGGCAACGCCTGCGTGCTGAAGCCTGCCGAGGATGCCTGCCTGACCGCTCTGGCCTTCGCCGAGCTGGCGCAGGAGGCCGGCCTGCCGGCGGGCGCGCTGAACGTGGTGCCGGGCCTCGGTGCCGAAGCCGGGGCGGCGCTCGCGGCGCATCCGGGCATCCGGCATGTCAGCTTCACCGGCTCGGTCGGCACCGGCGCGGCGGTGCAGCAGGCGGCGGGGGCCAACGTGGTGCCGGTAACGCTCGAGCTTGGCGGCAAGTCGCCGCAGATCGTCTTCGCCGACGCCGATCTCGACGCGGCGCTGCCGTTCCTCGTGAACGCCGGGCTGCAGAACGCCGGGCAGACCTGCTCGGCCTCGTCGCGCATCCTCGTCGAGCGGTCCGTGCTCGACGAGGCCTGCGCGCGCATGGCCGAGGCCTATTCTGCCAAGGTGGTCGGCCCGGCGATGGACGACCGCGATGTCGGCCCGCTGATCAACGCGACGCAGAGGGCCCGGGTCGAGGGGTTCCTCGCGCAGGGCGCCGACCTGCCGCTGCTCGCCCGCGCGCGGCTTGCCGACGACCTGCCCGAGGGCGGCACCTACGTGCAGCCGACGCTTTTCGGGCCGGTGCCGCCCGATCACGTTCTGGCGCAGGACGAGGTCTTCGGCCCGGTGCAGGTGGTCATTCCGTTCGACACCGAGGACGAGGCCGTGCGCATCGCCAACGGCACCGACTACGGGCTCGTGGCGAGCGTCTGGACCCGCGACGGCGCGCGCCAGATGCGGCTGGCGAAGAAGATCCGCGCGGGGCAGGTGTTTCTCAACAACTACGGTGCCGGGGGTGGGGTGGAGCTGCCCTTCGGCGGTGTCGGCAAGTCGGGCCACGGCCGCGAGAAGGGCTTCGAGGCGCTCTACGGCTTCTCGGTGGTCAAGACCGTGGCGGCACGGCACGGCTGAGGCCTGCGTGGGCGGCGACCGGTCCCGGACGACGGGCCCGGAGGTGTCCGGAAGAAGAGGGAGGAGACAGGGCATGAGATTGCAGGGGAAACGCGCCATCGTGACAGGTGGCGGCTCGGGCTTCGGCGAGGGCATCGCGATGCGCTTCGCGGCCGAGGGGGCCCGGGTGATGGTGGCGGACATCAACCTCGAGGGAGCCGAACGCGTCGCTGCGGCCTGTGGCGGGATCGCGCAGGCGGTCGACGTCGCGGACGGCGACAGCGTGGCGGCCATGGCCGCCCGCGCCGAGGCCGAGTTCGGGGCGGTCGACGTGCTGGTCAACAACGCCGGTATCACCCACCTGCCGGCGCCGATGGAGGAGGTCGACGAGGCCGACTTCGACCGGGTCTTCGCGGTGAACTGCAAGTCGGTCTACCTGACCGCCCGGGCACTGGTGCCGGTAATGAAGGCGCGCGGGTCGGGCGCGATCCTCAACATCGCCTCGACGGCGGGGGTGTCACCGCGACCGCGTCTGAACTGGTACAACGCCTCGAAGGGCTGGATGAACACCGCCACACGGGCGATGGCGATCGAACTTGCCCCGGCGGGGGTGCGGGTCAACGCGCTGAACCCGGTGGCGGGCGACACGCCGCTGCTCGCGAGTTTCATGGGCGAGGACACCCCCGAGATGCGGGCGAAGTTCCTGTCGACCATTCCGCTCGGACGGTTCTCGACACCGGAGGATCTTGCCAACGCTGCGCTGTTCCTGTGCTCGGAGGAGGCCTCGATGATCACCGGGGTGTGCATGGAGGTCGACGGCGGGCGCTGCATCTGAGGGCAGACCGGGGGCTCTGCCCCCGTCCGCGCCGGGCGCGGACTCCCCCGAGGGTATTTGTCAAACCGGAGAAGGGGGGGATTGCGCCCTGGCCATGCGTTGGCGAGGGTGGCGCGATTGTCTGATGGAGGGGCGCGATGCGGCCGGGACCGAGAAACCTGATCACCGATGTCACGGGGCTGCGGGTGGGCAGCGCCGAGGATGCGGGCCTGAAGTCCGGGGTGAGCGTGGTGACGGCGGAGGCGCCGTTCACGGCTTCGGTGGCGGTGATGGGGGGCGCCCCCGGCACCCGCGAGACCGACCTTCTGGCCCCGGACAAGACCGCGCCCGGGGTCGATGCGCTGGTGCTCTCGGGGGGCAGCGCCTTCGGACTGGCGGCGGCGCAGGGGGTCATGGAAGCGCTGCACGCGGCGGGGCGCGGCTTCGCGGTGCTCTCGGCGCGGGTGCCGATCGTGCCGGCGGCGATCCTCTTCGACCTGCTGAATGGCGGCACGAAGGACTGGAGGGTGAACCCCTATCCGGAGCTGGGTCGACGTGCGCTGTCTTCCGCGGGGGAGGCATTTGCGCTGGGCAGTCACGGGGCGGGCTGCGGTGCGCAGACGGCGATGCACAAGGGGGGGCTCGGTTCGGCGAGTCTTGTTCTGGAGGACGGCATCACCGTTGGAGCGCTGGTGGCCGCGAACCCGATGGGCAGTGCCACCACGCCCTCGGGGAGGCATTTCTGGGCGGCGCCCTTCGAGCTCGGGGGCGAGTTCGGCGGGCTGGGCGTGGACCCGGACCAAGGGACGGCGCTGCCGGAGAGCCGCAAGGTCTCGGCCATGGCGGGGCTCGGCAACACCACGATCGCGGTAGTGGCCACCGATGCGGCGCTGGACAAGGCGCAGTGTCACCGGATGGCGGTGGCGGCGCATGACGGCATCGGCCGGGCGATCCTGCCGGCGCATTCGCCGATGGACGGAGACCTGGTGTTCGCGGCGGCCACGGGCGTGCGGCAGCTGGAGGCGCCGGCCTTGCAGTTGGCGGGGATCGGGCACGCGGCGAGCGTCTGTCTTGCGCGGGCCATCGCGCGGGCGGTCTGGGAGGCGACGCCCGCGCCCGGTGACACGCTGCCCACGTTGCGCGAGGAACTGGGACGGGTATAGCGCGAACTGTCTTCTTGGGATGTCTTCGGGCGGGGCGCCGGAGTGGCGCGGTGGCTGATCCGGGCGAGGTGCTGGCCCGTGCAGACTTGACGAGCCCGGCGCGCGGCTTCTACGGCGCGTTCCCCCTTGGCCAATTTTGGATGCTTGTTGCGGCTGGTGTTTCCGTGGCGAACAGGGGCTGGGCGTCGGCGAAGGCGACAGCGCCCGGTCGCCGGGGCCTATCACGGCCGTGGCGCGCCATACCGAGAGCGGGTCCGCGTTGGTTCGGCCGGTCGGGCTGCGGGCGGCGCACCGGCTTCGCCCTGTCTGCCCGGGCTATCGACAGAAGACCGGTCGAGGGCGCCGAGTCAGCGGAGGATCGGCGGGCTGTCGGGATCGGAGCCGGGGGCAATGCGCTCGACGCGTTGGGGCTGCTCCGGCTCCGGCAGGTCGAAGCGCAGGCCGACGCGGGTGAGGCTCGCGGCGATGGGGTCGCTGTCGCGGATGAAGAGCACGTCGAGCGCACCGGCCTCGATGCCGGAGAAGACCAGCGCCTCGTTGACCGCCTTCGCGAGCGCGTCCTCGGCGCCGGGCACCGTGCCGGCGAAGGCGAGCATGTGGCTCTGCGTCCCGTCCGAGTAGCGCACACCCGACAGCCACGCGCAGCGGGCGAAGCCGGCCGCGGTGGCGAGCTTGGCGTCGAGCGCCCGCAGCAGCACCTCGGGCAGCCCGCCCGGCGGCAGGATCTCCTCGATCTGCGCTTCGGCCTCCTGCGGACCATGGCCGAGCGTCTCGGTCAGCCAGTCGACGGCCTGCGCGGGCAGCAGGATCGACGAGGGGGCGACCTCGATGTTGACGGCAAGGCCGATGCCCTGACCCGCCAGCATGGACGCGGTGGCGCGCCCCGAGAGCGCGGCGTAGGGGGCGGGGCGGCCGACGAATTGCGACAGGCGCTCTTCCCGGTCGAAGACCAGCACGAAGCTCGCGTCGGCCAGCTCGAAGATCTCGGGCTCGATCCGGTCGCCCTCGGCCTCCTGCCTGAGCAGCAGGAAGAGCTCGGAGTCCGCCAGCCGCTCGTAGAAGCGCAGGCGGGCGGCGTCGTCCTCGGGGGCGGCCTCCATCGCCGCGTGGGCGGCGTCGAGCGGTGTTTCTTCGGTCATTCCATCACCTCGCGGACACGGGCGCGCAGGACGGGCAGAAGCTCGTCCTCGAACCACGGGTTGCGTTTCAGCCATGCCGTATTGCGCCACGACGGGTGGGGCAAGGGGATTGCGCCGGGCAGGTGGTCGCGCCAACCGCGCACGGTCTCGGTCACGCCGGTCCTGACCCCGAGGTGATAGCGCTGCGCGTAGCCGCCGACATAGACCCGCAGGCGGACCTCGCCGAGCGCCTCGAACAGCGCGTCGTGCCAGGTGTCGCGGCAGACCCGTGGCGGGGGCAGGTCGCCGCCCTTGGCGTCGTAGCCGGGGAAGCAGAAGGCCATCGGCACGATGGCGGTGCGCGAGCGGTCCCAGAAGGTCTCTTCGTCGAGGCCCAGCCAACTGCGCAGGCGCTTGCCCGAGGGGTCGTCGAAAGGGCGGCCGCGCTCGTGCACCTTCAGCCCGGGTGCCTGCCCGGCGATCAGCAGCCGCGCGCCGGGGGCGAACCACACCACCGGGCGCGGCGTGTGCTGCGTTTTTGTTGCCGCGAAGCGGTCGGCGCAGAGCCGGCATGCTTCGAGCCGGGTGGCGAGATCGGTGAGCCGGTCGGTCATGGCTGGGAGCTAATGTCCGGGCGGCCGCTTCGCCAGAGGGGCGTGCGAAATTTCGACGGTCATCGAAATAATACTCGCATCCGGAGGATGTTTCGATAAGGCTAGAAATATGAAACATGATTCGCCCCCGTCCCGATCCACCGACATGCCGTTCGAGATCGCCGCGTCGAAATTCGCGGCGCTTGGCTCGGAGCAGCGGCTGAACGTCCTGAAGACCCTCGTGCGCTCGGGCCCCGAGGGGCTGAGCATCGGCGCTCTGGGAGAGCGCACCGGCGTGACCGGGTCAACGCTGACCCATCACCTGCGCATCCTCGCGCAGGCGGGGCTGGTGCAGCAGACCCGCCAGGGCCGCAGCACCATCTGCGCGGCGGCGGCCTACGACGAGGTCCGCAGCCTGTCGGAATTCCTTCTCACCCATTGTTGCGCCGACTGCGACGCGGAGGAGCAAGACCATGGCTGACACCTTGGCCCCCGGCGTCCGGTTTCCGAAACCCGACAAGGCGTGGGTGGCGAGCGCGCTCGTACTCCTGGCCGTGGCGCTCTTTGATCGGTCCGAGGTCTGGCCGACCGTGACCTTTTCTGCCGGCGCGCTCTGGCACACCGCCCCCTTCGTGCTGTTCGCCGTGGCCACCATCGCCTACGTCAAGGCAGCGGGCGCAGAGACGCTGCTGTCGCGGCTCTTCGAGGGCCGCGAAACGCGGATGATCGTGGCGGCCGCGCTGCTGGGCGGACTGTCGCCCTTCTGCTCCTGCGAGGTCATCCCGTTCATCGCCGCATCGCTCGCGGTGGGTGCGCCGCTGAGCGCCGTGATGGCGTTTTGGCTGGCCTCGCCGCTGATGGACCCGGCGATGTTCCTCGTGACCTCGGGCACGCTGGGGCTGGACTTCGCGCTGGGCAAGACCGTCGCCGCGGTGGGCATCGGGCTGCTGGGCGGTGCGGTCACCATGGCGCTGAAGGGAAGCCCGGTCTTCGCCGACCCGCTGCGCGCGGCCCCGCAGACCGGTGGCGGATGCTGCTGCAGCGCGAAGAAAACCTTTTCCGGCAAGCCGGCCTGGCGCTTCTGGCAGGAGCCGGCGCGGCGGGAGACCTTTCGCGACGAGGCGCTGGGCAACCTGATGTTCCTGCTGAAGTGGCTGCTGCTCGCCTACCTGATCGAGGCGGTGATGCTGCGCTACATCCCTGCCGAGACGATCGCCTCGCTGCTGGGCGGAGACGGCATCTGGCCGATCTTCCTTGGCGCGATGGTCGGGGCGCCGGCCTATCTGAACGGCTACGCGGCAGTGCCGCTGGTGGATGCGCTGCTGGCGCAGGGGATGGCGCCGGGTGCGGCGATGAGCTTCGTTGTCGCCGGCGGCGTGAGCTGCATCCCCGCCGCCATCGCGGTCTGGGCGCTGGTCAAGCCGCGCGTCTTCGCCGCCTACATGGGCTTCGCGGTGGCGGGATCGCTCGCGGCGGGGCTTGCGTGGGGCGCCCTCGCCTGAAGCAGGACCGGACCTGACAGCGGTGCGGGCGGACGCGCCCGCACCCCCGATCCCCGCCGACAATCGTCACCACGATTGCGCTTTGTCCGGGGATGGGGCCATATTATTAACAGATTCCGCGCCTAAGACATGCTTAACAGGCCACCGGTATCCACCGGCGGAGGCGGGTAATCCGGGGCAGCTTCGATGCTGGAATTCGACATGGTCAGCAAGTCCTTCTGGACGGGGACGCAGCGCAAGGTGATCCTTGATCGCGCGTCCTTCCGTGTCGACCTGGGCGAGTCGCTGGGCATTCTCGCGCCGAACGGCACCGGCAAGACCACGATGATCCGGATGATGGCCGGGCTCGAGAAGCCCGACGAGGGCGAGATCCGCCGCACTTGCCGCGTCTCCTTTCCGCTCGGGTTCATGGGAGGCGTGATCTCGAAGATCTCGGCGCGGGAGAACGCCCGTTTCATCGCGCGGATGTACGGCATCGACCCGGATTACGTCGAAAGCTTCTGCCGCTGGCTCTGCGGGCTGGACGAGTATTTCGACCAGCCGATCGGCACCTACTCGAGCGGGATGCGGTCGCGGTTCACCTTCTCGCTGATGCTGGCGCTGGATTTCGACATGTATCTCATCGACGAGGGCATGCCGAACTCGACCGACGTCGAGTTCAACAAGAAGGCCGGCGAGCTGCTGGCGGAACGACTGCGGACCACGACCATCATCATCGTATCGCACCAGGCGCAGATCCTCGAGAAGTTCGCGCGCAAGGCGGCGGTCCTGATGGACGGCAAGCTGCACATGTTTGAAACCTTGGAAGAAGCGAAACAGCTCTATGACTACGAAACCCAAGGCTAAGAAATTCCGCATCCGCCGCAGCGCCGACACGCAGTCCGCCCCGTCAGGCTCTTCGTCCGGGCAGGCCCCGCAGGCCGGCACCGAGCAAACGGAGAGCTCCGCGGCGCCCGCCGCAGGGGCAGGGCAGCCGACCCGCCGACCGGAGTTTTCCAAGGTCTCCGCGCGCGAGGACGAGGGCCGGACCGGCCCGGCCGCGCGGCCAGCGGACGAGACCGAGGCCATTCGCCGCGAGGGGCTCACCGGTCGCCAGCTGCGCATGGCGCGCCGCGTGGCGCAGCGTCACGGGCTGGCGCCGACCTCGGATTTCGACGCGGTCCGCCTGTTGCGCGCGCAGGGCATCGATCCCTTCCAGCGGGCCAACATGCTCGAGCTCGTGGTGCCCGACGCCGGCGGCGCAGGGGGCGGCGCCCAGCCGCCCGCGACCGGTCCCGGCGCGCAACCGCCGGCGCCACGGCCCGACGGCCGGGTGCAGCTGCCGCAGACCGTGCCGAACGGGGGCAAGCCGCAGCTGCCCTCGACCCAGACCGCCAGCCCGGCCGAGCGTCGCGCCGCCGAGATCATGAAGATCCAGAAGGACCTTGCCTCGCGGCGGCGCAGGAAGATGCTGCTGCTGCTCACCCGGCTGGCGTTCTTCGTGTTCCTGCCGACGATCATCGCGGGCTATTATTTCTACGTGGTCGCGACGCCGATGTATTCGACCAAGTCCGAGTTCCTGATCCTCAAGGCCGAAAATTCCTCGGGGGCCATGGGCAGCCTGTTTTCCGGCACGCAGTTCGCCACGAACCAGGATGCCATCGCGGTGCAGAGCTACCTTCTGTCCAAGGATGCGATGCTGCGCCTCGACGCGGACGAGGGCTTCAAGGCGCATTTCGAACAGGACTGGATCGACCCGATCCAGCGGCTCGACGCGGGTGCCTCGAACGAAGAGGCCTACAAGCTCTACAAGCGCAACATCGAGATCGGCTACGATCCGACCGAGGGCGTCGTGAAGATGGAGATTCTGGCCGCCGACCCGGATACCGCCGCGCGCTTCAGCGAGGCGCTGATCGGCTATGCCGAGGCGCGGGTCGACAACCTGTCGATGCGCAAGCGCTCGAACGCGGTGGATGACGCCGAGGCCGGGCTGCAGGACGCGGAACAGGCCCGCTACGAGGCGCAGGAACGCCTTGTGCGCCTTCAGCAGGAGGGCTCGGTCGTCGATCCCGAGGGGCGGATCACGGCGCTGCGCACCCAGATCAGCAACATCGAGATGCAGCTTCAGGAAAAGCGGCTGGCGTTGCAGGCGCTGCTCGACAACGCGCGGCCGAACCAGGCCAAGGTCGATGGCGCGCGCGGCGATGTGCGTCGGCTCGAAACGCTGTTGGCCGAGCTCAACTCGGACATGACCACGGCCACCACGGGCGAGGATTCGCTGGCCGAGATCGCGGTGCAGATCAAGCTCGCCGAGGCTGATCTGTCGACCCGCGACCTGATGTTGCAGACCGCGCTGGAGCGGCTCGAGCAGGCGCGCCGCGATGCCGACAGCCAGGCGCGCTACCTGACGACCTCGGTGGTGCCGGTGGCCTCCGAAGACCCGAGCTACCCGCGCAAGTTCGAGAACACGATCCTTGCCTTCCTGATCTTCTCGGGCGTCTACCTGATGATCTCGCTCACCGCGTCCATCCTGCGGGAACAGGTCTCTAGCTGATCTTCGCGCCCAAGACCCCCCCGGAACAGGACTGTCCCGAGTGCAGGGCCGCAACGGGAAAGGGCTGCCGGATCGCTCCGGCAGCCCTTTCGTTTGCATGTGATCGCGAAGCGGTCGGCGATCAGGCGGCGGCACGCACCTCGGCGCGGACCGGCTTCAGCGCTTCTGCCCAGACGTGCAGTTCGTCCAGCATGAGCCCCGCGCCCTTGCGGACCTCTTCGTTCGGCTCGAGCGTCGCGCTCTCGGTGATGTCACCGAAGACCATCGGCATCGGCACGACCTGCTTGATCGGCATGATGTTCATGTTGGCGAGCAGCGTCCGCAGCTCCTGCGAGGCCCGCAGGCCGCCCGAGATTCCGCCGTAGGAAACGACGCCGGCAGGCTTGCGCTCCCACTCGACCACGAGCGCCTGCAGCGCGTTCACGACCGAGGCCGGCGGGAACGAGTTGTATTCCGGCGTCACGAAGACAAATGCGTCGGCATCGGCAACGGCCGCGCTCCACTTCTTCGTGTGCTCCTTGGTGTAGCTCTGCATCGCGGGGTGGTTCGGCTCGTCGAGGAACGGCAGCTCGAAGCTGTCGAGGTCGAGGATTTCGACGTCGAACTTGTCGTGCGCACCGGCTTGTTCGGCGACCCATTTGCTGACGATGGGGCCAATCCGGCCCGGACGGGTGCTTGCGGTAATGACCTTCAGTTTCAATGCCATGATAGCATCCTCTCCTTTGCGGCGTGGCGTTTGCTTGAGCCTCAACTTAGGAATTTGCCGCGCCGCGGCAACTGTCCCCGCCGCACAGCCGTCGTGCAAGGCTGCACTGCTTGGCGGGATCGCCTGCCGAAATGAACAGAATTCAATCAGGAGTGGCGCTTCACCGGTTGCTTCTCCTTTTAAGGAACAACGTCCGAGGGGGCTGCGTTTGACGGAGATGTGATTCACCTAGGACCGGGGAACCAGACATGGACCAATTGGCGCGGCGGCTTGGATTGCGAACGAACGCCACCATCTTTTTCAGTGCATCCGCATTCATGGTGGTGTTTCTCGCCGCTTTGCTTCTGGCGCCGTCGATCATCGGCGCCTTTTTTGAGTCCGGCCGCGAGTGGGTGGTGACCAATCTTGGCTGGTTCTTCATCGCCGGTGTCAACATCTGGCTCGCCTTCCTCGTCTGGATCGCCTGCAGTCGGCACGGGCACATCATCCTTGGCAAGACCGACACGAAGCCCGACTTCGACAACCTGTCGTGGTTCACCATGCTCTTTGCCGGCGGCATCGGCACGGTCCTGATGTTCTGGGGCGTGGCCGAACCGATGAGCCACTTCTCCGAGCCTCCACGTGAAACAGTCGAGCCCTACTCGATCGCGGCGGCCGAGGACGCGATGTCCTTCGCACTCTACCACCTCGGGCTGCACACGTGGACGATCTTCACCTTGCCCGGGCTGGCCTTCGCCTACTTCATTCACCGTTACGACCTGCCGGTGCGGGTCTCGTCGGTGTTCTACCCGCTGCTGCGGGACCGGATCTACGGTCCCATCGGAAAGATGATCGACGTGGCGGCCATCCTCGGCACGTTGTTCGGGGTGGCGGTGTCGCTCGGCCTCGGCTCGTCGCAGATCGCGGCGGGGCTGTCGGAGCTCACGGGCCTCGACAACACGACCTGGATGCGGATCAGCATCATCGCGGTGCTGACCGGCGTTGCGGTGGGCTCGATCATCGCAGGGCTCGACAGCGGCGTGAAGCTGCTGTCGAACATCAACATCGGCATGGCCGTCGGGCTGCTGGTGTTCGTGCTGGTCACCGGCTCGACCCTGTTCCTGCTGCGGGGCATCGTGCAGACGCTGGGCCTCTACCTGGGCAACCTGCCGCAGCTGGCGTTCTGGAACGACATGCTGGCCTATGCGCATGAAAGCGGCGACGGCTGGGGCTGGCAGGGAAGCTGGACGGTTTTCTACTGGGCCTGGACGGTGACGTGGTCCCCCTTCATCGGTCTCTTCGTGGCGCGGATCTCGCGCGGGCGGACCATCCGCGAGTTCGTGCTGGGCGTGCTGCTCGCGCCGTCGGCCTTCACGCTGGTCTGGTTCGCCATCTTCGGCTGGCAGGCGATGCAGATCGACGGCATCGGCGAAACCGCCCGTGCCGCGATGGGAGACGAGGCCGGCGCGCTGTCGCGGGCAGTGGCCGACTCGGTGCCTCTGGCGATGTTCGCCTTCTTCGAGCATTTCCCCTTCACGACGCTGATTCAGGGGCTTGCGGTGGTGATCGTGGCGATCTTCTTCGCAACCTCGTCGGACTCGGCCTCGCTCGTGGTCGACATGCTCTGCACCGGTGAAGAGACGCCGGGCCCGTGGCCGCAGCGGGTCTACTGGGGGATGGCCGAAGGCGTCATCGCCGGGATGCTGATCTGGCTTGCCGGAGACGAGGGGCTGAACGCGCTGCAACAGGTCATCACGGTGATCGGCCTGCCGATCTTCATCCTCGTCAGCCTGATGATCCCGTCGATTCTCAAGGGGCTGAAGGCCGAAGAGATCGACTACGTCGAGATCAAGGACAGCCCCGAGCTCGATAACATCTGAGGTCGGAACATGGTCCGACCAAGCAAAAGGCCCGCCGGTGTCCGGCGGGCCTTTTGTGTCGTGGGGTAGGGTGGGCAATATTGCCCAGCCTACGGATCACACCTTGTCGGTCATCTCCGGCACGGCCTCGAAGATGTCGGCGACGAGGCCGAAGTCGGCGACCTGGAAGATCGGCGCTTCCTCGTCCTTGTTGATCGCCACGATGATCTTCGAATCCTTCATCCCCGCGAGGTGCTGGATCGCCCCCGAGATGCCGCAGGCGATGTAGAGATCCGGCGCCACGACCTTGCCGGTCTGGCCGACCTGCCAGTCGTTCGGCGCAAAGCCCGAATCCACCGCCGCGCGCGAGGCGCCAACCGCCGCGCCGAGCTTGTCGGCGAGCTTCTCGATGATCACGAAGTCCTCTTCCGAGCCGACGCCGCGGCCGCCCGAGACGACGATCTTCGCCGAGGTCAGCTCGGGGCGGTCGCTCTCGGCCATCTTGTCCTCGACCCATTCCGACAGCGCGGGGTTGTCGGCGCTGGCCACGTCCTCGACCGGAGCCGAGTTGCCGGTGCCGGCAGCATCGAAGGTGGAGGTCCGGAAGGTGATAACCTTCTTTTCATCCTTCGACCTTACCGTCTGCATGGCGTTGCCGGCATAGACCGGGCGCTCGAAGGTATCCGCATCCACCACGGAGGTGACATCGGTCAGGATCATCGAATCCAGCAGCGCCGCGACGCGCGGCAGGATGTTCTTCGCATCCGTCGTCGCCGGCGCCACGATGTGGCTGTAATCGCCAGCGAGCGACACGATCAGCGCCGCCGTGGGTTCCGCGAGACGGTGACCGTAGGTCGCGTCCTCGGCCACCAGCACCTTGGCCACGCCCTCGATGGTGGCGGCCTCGGCGGCGGCGTCCTTCGCCGTCGCGCCCACCGCCAGAACGGTCACGTCGCCCAGCGGCTGCGAGGCCGCGACGGCCTTCGCGGTGGCGTCCATCGCCAGCGTGCCGTCATTGATTTCCGCAACAAGGAGAACAGCCATCACAGAGCCCCCTTTTCCTTGAGTTTCGTCACCAGCTCGTCGACCGAGCCAACCATGATGCCCGCGGCCCGCTCGGCCGGCTCGGCGGTCTTCACGACCTCGAGACGCGGCGAGACGTCGACGCCGTAGTCCTCGGCGGTCTTCTCGTCGAGCGGCTTCTTCTTCGCCTTCATGATGTTGGGCAGCGACGCGTAGCGCGGCTCGTTGAGGCGCAGGTCGGTGGTCACGATCGCCGGCAGGGTCACCTTGATGGTCTGCAGGCCGCCGTCGACCTCGCGTGCCACCACCGCGGCGCCGTCCTCGACCTCGAGCGTGTTGGCGTAGGTCGCCTGCGCCCAGCCCAGAAGGCCCGCCAGCATCTGGCCGGTCGCGTTCATGTCGTTGTCGATGGCCTGCTTGCCCATCAGCACGAGGCCGGGCTGTTCTTCCTCGACCACCTTGGCGAGGATCTTGGCCACCGCCAGCGGCTCGATGTCGGTGTGCACGTCGTCGGCCGCGGTCACGAGGATCGCGCGGTCGGCGCCCATCGCAAGCCCGGTGCGCAGCGTCTCCTGCGCCTGCTTCACACCGATCGAGACCACCACGACCTCGTCGGCCTTGCCGGCTTCCTTCAGCCGGATGGCTTCCTCGACCGCGATCTCGTCGAACGGGTTCATCGACATCTTCACGTTGGCCAGATCGACACCGCTGCCATCCGCTTTCACGCGGACCTTCACGTTGTAGTCGATCACGCGTTTGACAGGTACAAGCACCTTCATCGGCGGTTCTCCCTTGAGTGCGTCGCGGCGGGCGCGACTCCCGATCATTGTTCTCAGGAAGGGTGATAGCGAACCGTGGACAGGGGAAACAGGTCTAAAACGACCTGTTAGCGCCAAATGAACGCCGCGTATTCCCGGGGTTTCCGACTTTGGTCGCGTGCGGCGGGCGGCTCAGCCGTCGCATATCCGGCGCAGGGCAGTCCAGCCGGCAGGGTCGAGCGCGGGCCCGCGGGGGGCGTCGGACGGAGCGGCGGCGCGGGCCTCGGCGATGCGGTCCGACAGTGCCGGATGCGAGGCGAAATGCGCCATCGGGCCTTCGACATCGCCCACCTCGGCGCGGAAGGTCTCGAACATGTCGGCCAGTGCCGAGGGCGGCAGCCCGGCCTCGCGCAGGAGGCCGTAGGCGTAGCGGTCGGCCTCTGTCTCGGCCTCCTGGCTGTAGCTCGCGTTGATCAGCCGTTCGGTCAGCAGCACCATGGCCGCGCCGCCGGTGAAATCGCCGAAGACGAGCCCCAGCAGCCCCACCGAGCCGGCGGTGCGCAGGGCGTGACGCGTCGGGTCGCGGTGCACGACGTGGCCGATCTCATGCGCCAGCACGGCGGCGACCATGTCTGGGCTGTCCGCCTTGTCCAGCAGACCGCGCAGCACGACGACCTGTCCGCCGGGCACCGCGAAGGCGTTCACCATCTCGTGGTCGATCACGCTGACCTGCAGCGGGTAGCCGAGATCCTGCCCCTCGGTGAGCCGCGCGACCATCCGGTCGAGCGCGGCGCGGCCCCCGGGAGCGTCGCAGTCGAGCGTTCCGGCCTCGTCGGCGCCAAGGAAGCGCTCCATCTGGGCCTTCACGCCGCGCCCGAAGGCGATTTCCTTCTCCAGCGGAATGAGCCGCGACAGCGTATCGGCGAGCGCGGGCAGGATCACGAAGATCATCACCGCGACTGCCGCCAATGCGCCGCCGAGCCGAAGCGCGATGCGCCGCCCGGTGCCCTCGCGCAGGTCGCGGCGGTTGAGCCGTGGCCGGGTGCGGCGCAGCCAGGCGACCATCTCGGGGTCCTCGACCACGAGACGCGCCGGATCGCGCAGGGATTCGTCGTGGGTGTCGAGATGGCGGGTCAGGACGATCTGCGCCGGGTCCGCCTGATCGCCGAGCGCGCGCAGGTCGGGCAGGGGCCAGAGCAGCGGCTCGGAGAGTGCCGCGCCGGAGATCACCAGCGCCTGCCGGTCGGCGCTGAGCTCGACCGTCACCGCGTGCCGCGCGGCCGAGCGGCCGTCGTAGAGATGCGCCGCGCCCCGCACCGCTCAGAGCGCCCCGCCGAGGTCGAGCGCATCGGCGAAGCCTTCGGCGTCGGCGCCCGGATCGGCGGCGCGCTGGTGGACCCTGTCGAGCGCGGGCAGATTGATGACGGTGATCGTCTCGACGTAGTGCTTCAGGATCGGCTGGGTGATCGCGGCAAGCGCCCCCGCCTGCGCCGCGACCAGCGTCAGGATGTAGCCGAGCACCGGCACCACGATCGCCGGGATCATGCCCGGCTGCACCTGACCGGAAGACGCCCCGAGGTCGAGCCCGCTTAGGAGTGCCGCGGTGATGCCGCCGAAGATGCCGGTCGCCACCGACAGGCCGATGGCGAGCACGATGCTGCCCACGATGTAGGTGAGGATCACGGTCTTGGTGGCGGGATGGGCGTGAAAGGCCACGCGGTCCATGAGCATCTTGTGCCGTGCAAGGTAGGCGAAGCTCTGAACACGGTAGGAGATCACGCCGATCACGAACCATACGAGTCCTACCGGCACCGAGATCACCGCGAGCGCGATCAGCCCGCCGTGCATCGAGGCGAGCGTGCCCGAGACGATGCCCACCACGATCAGCGCAAGGCCGATGAACAGGTGTTTCATCTTGCCGTAAAGCGCCGTCCAGCGTCCGTCCTGCCGGAACCGGGCGTCGCCGAACCACGTGCGGTCGGTCATGTAGCGCTCGAGCCGGAAGGTCATCAGCGGCAGCAGCAGGCCCAGCGACAGGATCGTCAGCAGCCAGTATCCCATGGCGCGGAGGGCGTAGCCCCATGCGGCCTTGTCCATGCCGAAGCGGATGCCCCGCCAGCGGGTCCGGGCCATGCGGTAGCGCCGGGCGCGGTAGACCGCGAAGAAGATGAGGGGCAGCACCGCGAGACCCGAGGCCGAGGCGCCGACGGTCTGCATCAGCGCGGCCTCGGGGCTTTGCGGCGTGGCGAAGATCGTCATGCCGAACCAGAACAGCACGATCTGTATCAGCCCGAGGTAGACCGCGAGGATAACGACCGCCATCAGGAAGCCGAGGAACTTCTCGAGCCCGGTGCCGGTGTATTCGAAGCGGGCGCCGCCGATCCCGGTCGACGACCAGATGTAGCGGCGGATGCGGGTCTTGGCCCAGAAGCGGTAGATGCCGAGGGTGAGAACGGTGAGCAGCCCGGTACGCAGGGCGAGCCAGAACAGCGCCTTGCCGTCGCCGGAATACACGCCATGGGCGTAGTTGGGCTCGGACGTCGGCTCGGAAATCTGCTCGGGCATAGGAAATCACCTGTTCCCCGCCCGGACAGGACCGGGCCCCGGCGGGCCGAAAGAAGAAAGGCGCCCCCGCGAGGGGGACGCCGTCAGTTGAACTTGTTGTCGCGCGGGAAGCCACGCGGTGCCATGCGGCCGGTGCCGGCGCGCTTGGCACGCCACTCGTCGAGCGCAGTCTCGGTGCGGGTGCGGCCCGCCGGATCGCGCCACGACAGGCCGTTGGCGAGCGTGAAGGTGGTGGCGTCGGACAGGCCGCCGTCCTTGTACTTCTGCAGCCGCACGCCCTTGCCGCGCGCCATCTCGGGCAGCTCGTCGAGCATGAAGACCAGAACCTTGCGGTTCTCGCCGACCACGGCCACCGCGTCGCCGTCGACCGGCTTGCAGACCCTGGCCACGGTCGGTGCCTTCACGTTCAGCGCCTGCTTGCCGGCGCGGGTCTGCGCGACGACCTCGTTCTCGGGCACGACGAAGCCGTCGCCCGCCGAGGAGGCCAGCAGCAGCTTGCGGCCCGGCACATGGATGAACAGGTCGAGGATCTCGACCTCGTTGGGCAGGTCGACCATGAGCCGCACCGGCTCGCCCATGCCGCGCCCGCCGGGCAGGTTCGCCGCCGACAGCGTGTAGAACCGGCCGTTCGAGCCGAAGACGAGCAACTTGTCGGTGGTCTCGGCGTGGAAGATGAAGCGCGGGCCGTCGCCGTCCTTGAACTTCAGCTCGCGGTCGAGCGCGATATGCCCGGTCATGGCGCGGATCCAGCCCATCTGGCTGCACACCACGGTGATCGGCTCGCGCTCGATCATCGCCTCGAGCGGCACGTCCTCGGCCTCGCCGGCTTCGGCGAAGCTGGTGAGCCGGGCGCCGCGGTCGAGATCCTTGGTGAACTTCTTGCGCACCTCGCGCAGCTCGTCGGCGATGCGCTTCCACTGGAGGTCTTCGCTGTCGAGCAGGTCCTCGAGCCCGGCGCGTTCCTCCATCAGCTTGTCACGCTCGTTGACCAGCTCGAGCTCCTCGAGACGGCGCAGGCTGCGCAGGCGCATGTTGAGGATCGCCTCGGCCTGCACGTCCGAGAGCCCCTCGGAGCGGCCGCCGAAGCGCTGCGGGATCTGCCCCGGCCCGCCCTCGTCGGACAGCACGCCACGGGCCACCGCCTCGGGGTCGGGACGCAGCTCCAGCGCCTTGACGTCGACGCCGGTGAGCGGCGAGCGGTAATCGCGCTCGTCGTTGGCGCGCGGAATGGTCGCCTGATGCGGCTTCGACCAGTCCTCGTACATCAGCGCCGCCTTGGGGTCCTCGTCGTAGCGGATGATGTCGATCACCCGGTCGAGGTTGAGGAAGGCCACGATCAGGCCCTCGAGCACCTCGAGCCGGTTGTCGATCTTCGCCATCCGGTGACGCGAGCGGCGGATCAGCACCTCGCGGCGGAAGTCGAGGAAGGCGCGCAGCACCTCCTTGAGCGAGCAGACGCGCGGCGTCACGCCGTCGATCAGCACGTTCATGTTGAGCGAGAAGCGCACCTCGAGGTCGCTGTTCTTGAACAGCATGTTCATCAGCAGCTCGGGGTCGATGTTCTTCGACTTGGGCTCGAGGATCATGCGGATGTCCTCGGCGCTCTCGTCGCGGATGTCGGCGAGGATCGGCACCTTCTTGGTCTGGATCAGCTCGGCCAGACGCTCGACCAGCTTCGACTTCTGCACCTGGTAGGGGATCTCGGTCACCACGGCCTGCCACTGGCCACGGCCGAGGTCCTCGATGTGCCAGCGCGCCCGCAGGCGGATCGAGCCTCGCCCGGTCGAATAGGCCTGCGCGATGTTCTCGGGCGGCTCCACGATCACCCCGCCGGTGGGGAAGTCGGGGCCGGGGACGTATTGCAGCAGCGTGTCGTCGACCGCGTTCGGCGACTTGATGAGATGCAGGCAGGCGCCGATCAGCTCGCCGATGTTGTGCGGCGGGATGTTGGTTGCCATGCCCACCGCGATGCCGCTCGACCCGTTGGCGAGCAGGTTCGGGTAGGAGGCCGGAAGAACCGAAGGCTCCTCGAGACGGCCGTCGTAGTTCGGGCGGAAGTCGACGGCGTCCTCGTCGAGGCCCTGCAGAAGCGCCTCGGCCATGATCGTCATGCGCGCCTCGGTGTAGCGCGAGGCCGCCGGGTTGTCGCCGTCGATGTTGCCGAAGTTGCCCTGGCCGTCGACCAGCGGGTAGCGGATCGTGAAGTCCTGCGCGAGCCGCGCCATGGCGTCGTAGATCGCGGCGTCGCCGTGGGGGTGGAAGTCCCCCATCGTGTCCCCGCTGATTTTTGCCGACTTTAGAAACCCGCCGGCGGAACTTAGCCGAAGCCTGCGCATTGCATATAGTATACGACGATGCACGGGCTTGAGCCCGTCGCGGGCGTCCGGAAGGGCCCGGTTCATGATCGTCGACAGAGCATAGGTCAGGTAGCGGTCGCCGATGGCGCGGCGCAGCGGCTCGGCCGTATCACGGGGGTTCATGTTGGGGTCATCGACGATGTCATTCATAGATCGTGAAATACCCGGCGCACGCGGCCCGGTAAAGCGGTCCCCGAAGCGTCAGGAAAAATTTTCCGCAATCCGCTTAGGGCGGGTCCGGAGATCGGGTAAACTCGGGAAGCCGGAAGGCCGCATCTGCGCGCCGACGGATTTTTTGAGCGATTTTTCAATGCTGGGGGGTGTTTGAAATGAAGAGTCTGATTCTCGTTACGTTCGGGGCGCTCGGCTGGTCGTGGTACGCGATGTCCGGCGGCGCCGATTTCGAGCCGGGCAACCGGCATGTGAACCTGCCGGGTCTGCAAGTTGAAACCGCGCAGGCCGCGACCCCCGAGGTCGCCCGGGCCGACACCGGCGGGGTCGACATGACCTCGGTCGCCGCGGTGAGCAGCGCACCCGCCAAGAGCGGCGCCGCAACAGAGCAAGCGCCCAAGGACAGCGATTTCGGCGTCACGCTTGCATCGGCGGCGGGAAGCATGTCTTCGCAAACCGCGCCGACAGAGGGGGTCGAGCTCGCATCGCTCGACACCCGGACCGACGCTGCGATGACCACGAACACGACGCCCGCGATCTCGGAGCCGACCGTGGACATGCGCAAGGTCACCGGCAACCTCGTGAACATGCGCATGGGGCCGGGCACCAAGTTCCAGGTGCTCGAACAGCTTCGCCGCGGGGCCGAGGTCAAGGTGCTCACCGATCCGGGCGATGGCTGGGTGCGCCTCAAGACACAGGACACCAACCGTATCGGCTGGATGTCCGACGACTTCCTGAAGACCGCCGCCAACTGAGCCTGCCTTGCGCGCGTCCCCTGCCTGTCCTAGGCCGGGGCCGGCACAGGCAGGGGCGCGCGCATGACCGCACGATCGGTTCTCATCACAGGTTGTTCCTCGGGGATCGGCTACGACGCCGCCCACGGGCTGCGCGCCCGGGGCTGGCGGGTCTTCGCGTCGTGCAGGCAGGAGGCCGACTGTGCGCGGCTCAGGGCCGAGGGCTTCGAAAGCCCCCGGCTCGACTACGCCGACGAGGCCAGCATCCACGCCGCCCTGACCGAGGTGCTCGAGGCAACCGGCGGCACGCTCGACGCGCTCTACAACAACGGCGCCTTCGCGGTGCCCGGCGCGCTCGAGGATCTGCCGACCGGCGCCCTGCGCGAAATCTTCGAGACCAACGTCTTCGGCTGGCACACGCTGACCCGCGCGGTCATCCCGGTGATGCGAAGGCAGGGGCACGGACGGATCGTCAACTGCTCGTCGGTTCTCGGGCTGGTGCCGATGCCGTGGCGCGGGGCCTATGTCTCGACCAAGTTCGCGCTCGAGGGGTTGACCGACGTCCTGCGGATCGAGATGCGGGATACGCCGATCCACGTCGTGCTGGTCGAGCCGGGGCCGATCACCTCGCGCATCCGTGCGAACTCGGTCCCGCCGTTCGAGAAATGGGTCGACTGGCGGTCCTCGCCGCGCCGGGCGCAATACGAGGGCTCGCTGCTGAAACGCCTCTACGCCGCGCCGTCCAAGGACACCTTCGAGCTCCCGCCCTCTGCGGTGACCAGCAAGATCGTGCAGGCGCTCGAGGCGCCGCGCCCGCGTGCGCGATACTACGTCACGTTCCCGACCCACCTCATGGGGCGGTTGCGCCGGCTTCTGCCCACGAGCGCGCTGGATGCGCTGATCGACCGCGCCCGATAACGGGTTCGCTTTTCCGTGCCGAGCGGCTATGTCACCGCACAGCAACGCGGAGGAAGAGACGATGCGAGACGATCCGTTGTTCCTGGTGATGGCCACGGCAATGCTGGTGGTCGTGGTGATCCTGCTGTTCGGCATCGGGTCCTTTGCGAAGGGCGGAGAATTCAACAAGAAATACGCGAACAAGGCGATGCGCTGGCGCATCATCGCGCAATTCGTCGCGGTCGTGCTGATCGTGCTGTTCGTGCTGATCCGAAGAGGAGGCTGAGCATGGTCGTGCTCAACAAGATCTACACCCGCACCGGCGACAAGGGCGAAACCGCGCTGGTCAACGGTGACCGCGTGCCGAAGTTCTCGCCGCGGGTCGAGGCCTACGGCACCGCCGACGAGCTGAACGCGGTGCTGGGCGTGACCCGGCTGCATGCCGACGGCGACCTCGAGGCGGCGCTGTCACGGATCCAGAACGACCTGTTCGATCTCGGCGCGGACCTCGGCCGGCCCGACATGGAGAAGGATGCCGAAGCCGGCTACCCGGTGCTGCGCATGGTCGCGGCGCAGGTCGAACGGCTCGAGGCCGAGATCGACGCCATGAACGAGAAGCTCGAGCCGCTGCGCAGCTTCGTGCTGCCGGGGGGCGCGGCGGTTGCCGCGCATCTGCACCAGTGCCGCACCGTGGCGCGCCGGGCGGAGCGGCGGACGGTCGAGCTGGCCTCGGTCGAGGACGTGAACGAGCACGCGGTGAAATACCTCAACCGCCTCAGCGACTGGTTCTTCGTGGCCTCGCGCATCGCCAACGACAACGGTCGCGCCGACGTGTTGTGGGTTCCGGGGGCGAACCGCTGAAAGCGGCGGGGCGTCCAGTGGACGGCCCGGCCCCCGGAAGCGCCGGCAGGCGCCGGCCCGCAGGGCGGGGGCGAACCGCTGAAAGCGGCGGGGCGTCCAGTGGATGCCCCGGTCTCCGCAATCGCTGGCAGGCGCCGGCCCGCAGCGCGGGGGCGTCTACCGCGCGCGTCGTGATGGAAGCCTTGGCGCTTGGTGGGGTGAGACCCTAACCTACGACTCTTCAACACGTGATCCCGACGGATCAGGCCTCTGTCACGGGGCGCGCCTCGATCACCACGAAGGCTTGTGCCCAGGGGTGATCGTCGGTCAGCGTCACGTGAATGATCGCCTCGTGGCCCGGGGGGGTCATCTCGTCGAGCCGTTCCTTCGCCCAGCCTGTCACCTGCATCACCGGCTGACCGGTGCGCAGGTTCGTCACCGCCATGTCCTTCCACGCGATCCCCATGCGCAGGCCGGTTCCGAGCGCCTTCGAGCACGCCTCCTTGGCCGCCCAGCGTTTCGCGTAGGTGCCGGCGACGTCGGCGCGGCGCTCGGCCTTGAGCTGCTCGGTCTCGGTGAAGACGCGGTTGCGAAAGCGGTCTCCGAACCGCTCCAGCGTGCCGGCGATCCGGTCGATGTTCGCAAGGTCGGTGCCGATGCCGAGGATCATGGCGCGCCTTCGTAGACCTGCGCCAGCCGGTCTGCGCCGAGGCCCCCATGCCAGTCGAAGGCGTGGTCGCAGGCCCGCGCGTAGTCGGCAAGCGTGAGTGCGGGGAACTGGAAGAACGCCGGGGCGCGCTCTTGTGTCATCGCGAACAGCAACCGGTCGATCCGCGACCAGCGCATCGCGGCAAGGCACATCTCGCATGGCTGCATGGAGGCGATGAGCGTGCAGCCGGACAGGTCGGTCTGTCCGAGTGCGGCGCTGGCCTTCTCGATCGCGACGATCTCGGCGTGGCGCGACGCGTCGCAGCGGGCCGAGACCTCGTTGGCCTCGAGCGCGAGCACCTCGTCGCCGCGCAGGACGGCGGCGGTAAAGACCGGGCCGCTGCCGGGTAGGAAGCGGTCGAGCGCCGCCGCGATCACCCGGTCGAGCGTCTCGCGTTCGGGCCCGGTGGGCGTCACGCGCGCGCCTCGTCCATCAGGTGGCGCATCTCGGTGATCGCGGGGCCGAGGCCGCGGAAGATCGCTTCGCCGATGAGGAAGTGGCCGATGTTGAGCTCCATCACCTCGGGGAAGGCGGCAATGGGGGCGACCGTCTCGTAGGTCAGCCCGTGGCCGGCGTGGACCTCGAGGCCCAGAGAATGGGCGTGGGCGGTCATGTCGCGCAGGCGCGCGAGCTCGGCGTCGCGCTCTTCGAAGCGGCCCTCGTAGTGCAGGTCGCAGTAGGCGCCGGTGTGCAGCTCGACCACCTGCGCGCCGATGCGGGCGGCGGCATCGACCTGCGGCTTGTCGGCGCCGATGAACAGCGACACCCGACAACCGGCCTCGCGCAGAGGGTCGATGAAATGCGCCAGCCGGTTCTCGTCCTTCGCCACCTCGAGGCCGCCCTCGGTGGTGCGCTCCTCGCGCTTCTCGGGCACGATGCAGACCGCGTGCGGCTTGTGGCGCAGCGCGATGGCCTGCATCTCGTCGGTTGCGGCCATCTCGAGGTTGAGCGGCAGCGAGAGCGTCTCCATCAGACCGTCGATGTCGCCGTCCGAGATGTGGCGGCGATCCTCGCGGAGGTGCGCGGTGATGCCGTCGGCGCCGGCCTCCTCCGCGATCTGCGCGGCGCGCAGCGGGTCGGGGTAGGCGCTGCCGCGGGCGTTGCGCACGGTGGCGACGTGGTCGATGTTGACGCCAAGCCGCAGGCGTCCGGCATACTCGGTCATTCTGGTCCTCGCGAGACAAACGGTGACGGGCGGACAGTAGACCGCAAATGCGCAAAGGGAAAACCGGTTTTGCCCGGTGCCTCCCAAGTCCTTTCCATATCCCGCGTTCGTGCCGGCGACCGCGTGACGCGCCCGGTCGGTTTGCCAGAAGGGCCGTCGGGGTCTAAGACGGGCGAAAGACATGGATCGGGACGGATCTTGGCCAAACGACGCTCACCGGATCGCCTGCTTTCGCAGCAGGCACAGGGCACGCTGCGCCGCGCCGCGCTTCTGTCGGCGCTGGCTGCCGCGCTCTGGCCGCTGCAGGCGCTGGCGCTGGCATGGGGCATCGGCGGCTGGGTCGCGGGTGCCGGGGTGCGGGAGAGCCTGCTTGCCGCCGCCGGCTTCGCGCTGATCGGCATCCTGCGTGCGGTGCTCGACCGGGTCGCGGCGCGACAGGCCTATCTTGCCGCCGACGGCGTCATTCACAAGTTGCGACAGGGGCTGCTGACGCGCGAGGCGCTGCGCCCGGGGGCCGCGGCCTCCTCGGCGGCGCTGGCGGCAATGCTGACCGAGAAGCTCGCGGTGCTGGGACCTTGGATCACCCGCTACCGCCCGGCGATGGCACGCACGAAACTGGTGCCGCTGATCTCGCTGGTGCTGGCGTTCTCGCTGTCCTGGGCGGTGGGGCTGGTCTTCCTCGTCACCGGGCCGCTGATCCCGATCTTCATGGCGCTGGTGGGCATGGCCGCGAAAGAGGCGAGCGCCCGCCAGATGGTCGAGATCGGCGACATGAACACGCTGCTGATCGACCGCATCGCGGCGCTGCCCGACATCCTGCTGCTGAACGCGGGCGACGCCTCGCGCGCCGCCTTCGAGGCCCGTGCCGAGGGGCTGCGGGCGCGCACCATGGCAGTGTTGCGGGTGGCGTTCCTGTCCTCGACGGTGCTCGAGCTGTTCTCGGCCATCGGGGTTGCGCTGGTGGCGGTCTACGTGGGCTTCACGCTGCTGGGAGAGCTGGATTTCGGCACATGGGGCACCGGGCTCACCCTGTCCGAGGGCATCTTCCTGCTGCTGCTGGCGCCCGACTACTTCCAGCCGCTGCGCGATCTCGCCGCCGCGTGGCACGACAAGGCCGCCGCCGAGGCGGTGGCCGACGAGCTCGACGCGCTCGAGGCCGACGAGACCGCGCCGGTGCTGGGGCAGGGCGCCCGCGCCGAGCCGCTGGCCGGTCCGGCCTCCGTGTCGCTCGACGGGGTGGCGGTGCATCGTGGTGATCAGTTGCTGCGGCTCCCGGATCTTTCGGTGGCGCCCGGTGAAAGCGTCGCGCTGAGCGGGCCGAGCGGGGTCGGAAAGTCCACCGCGCTCGACCTGATGGCGGGGCTGCTGACGCCGGCGGAGGGTACGGTGCGGGTGGCGGGCCGTGCGCTCGACGCGGACACCGCCGATGCGTGGCGCGGGCGTGTCGGCTACGTGCCGCAGGGGGTGCATGTGCCCGACATGACGCTGCGCCGCTTCCTCGATCCCCACGATTTCGGGGCCGACCTCGATGCGGCGCTCTGCAAGGCGCGCGCAGACGGGATCGTCGCCGCGCTGCCCGAGGGGCTCGAGACCGTGCTTGGCGAGACCGGCGCCGGGGTGTCGGGCGGCGAGGCGCGGCGGCTGCTGCTGGCGCGCGCCTTCCTCACCGGAGCCGATGTCATCCTTGCCGACGAGCCGACCGCCGATCTCGATGCCACCAACGGTGCGGCGATCATCGATGCGCTCACCGAGCTTGCCGCCGGGGGGCGCACGGTGATCGTGGCGACCCACGATCCAGCGCTGGTCGCGGCGATGGGGCGCGTGGTGCTGTTCGGGGAGGATACGGCATGAAGCGGCTCTGGCAGGTTCTGCGACTGCTCTGGAAGGCCGAGCCCTGGGCCATGTGGCGGGGTGCAGCGCTGGCCGTGGCGGTGCTCGTGATGGGCGCGGCCCTTCTGGGGCTGTCGGGCTGGTTCATCACCGCCACCGGCATCGCCGGGATTGCCGGCGTGGGCATCGCCTTCGACGTGTTCCGCCCATCTGCCGGTGTGCGGTTCCTCGCGCTGGGCCGGGCGGGCGCGCGCTACGGCGAGCGCCTGCTCACCCATGACGCCACGCTGCGGGCGCTGGCGCGGCTGCGGGTGACGCTGCTGCAACGGCTCGAACGCTTCCCGATGCCCGAGCTGCGCCGCCTGCGCGGCGCGGCGGCGCTGACCCGGATCACCGCCGACGTGGATGCGCTCGACGGGGTGGTGCTGCGGCTCGCGCTGCCTGTGGCGGCGGCGCTCATCACTCACGGGGCGGCCTTCGTGACGCTCTGGGCGCTGACCTCGCATGCCATCGCTGCCTCGATCGCGCTGGGCTACCTGCTGGGCGGCGGCGTGGTGCTGTGGCGCGTGGGCCGCGCGACACTGGCACCGTCGAGCCAGGCGGAAGAGGCGATGCAGACCCTGCGGCAGCGCGCCATCGGCCTGTTCCGGGGCCGCCGCGAAGCGATCCTGCAGGGCACGCTGCCGCGCTGGCGCGACTCGCTGGATGCGACCGAGGCCGAGGCGCGCGGCGCCATGGACCGGCTCGACTCCATCGACACCGGCGCGGGGATGACCCTTGCGATCATCGTCACGCTGGTGACCGCCGCCGTCTTCGCGCTGGCGGGGGTTCTCGTCGCGGGCAGCGACCTCGACCCGGCGCTCGCGGCGATCGGCGTCTTCGTGGCGCTGGCGCTGGCCGAGACGCTGGTGCCGCTGCGCCGGGGCATGGCCGAGATCGGCCGGATGCGTGACGCCGCCGAGCGCGTCATGGCCGCGCCGGAGCGGACGCCGCAGCCCAAGCTCAGCGGTCCTGTCGAACCTGCCGTCGAGGGCGCTGCGCTGGAGGTGCGGCACCTGTCGCTCGCCCGCCCCGGCTGGACGCGACTGCTGCTGCACGACCTGTCCTTCGCCGTCATGCCGGGCGAGATGCTGGCGATCCGGGGCGAAAGCGGCGCCGGCAAGAGCACGCTCTTCGACGTGCTGGCCGGCCTCGCGCCCGCCACCGCCGGCGAGGCGCTGCTGAAGGGCCGTCCGCTGCCCGACTGGGAGGCGCCCGCCCTGCGCGATGCGCTGATGCTGGTGTCGCAACGCTCCGCGCTGCTCTCGGGCAGCATCCTCGAGAACCTCGCGCTGGCCGATCCCGAGCTGACCGAGGCGCGCGCTTGGGAGGCCTTGCGCGCGGTGTCGCTCGATGCGGCCATCGAGGCGCGCGGCGGGCTCGGCTCGCAGCTCGGCGAGGGTGGGGCAGGGCTGTCCGGCGGCCAGTCGCGGCGGCTGGTGCTGGCCCGTGCCATCCTGCGCCGGCCCGACGTGCTGCTGCTTGACGAGCCGACCGAGGGGCTCGACGCGACGACCGCGCGCGCGGTGCTCGACGGCATCCGGGGCTTCCTGCCCGACGCCGCGATTGTCACCGCCTCGCACCGCGCGGCCGAGCTAGAGACGGCGGATCGGGTGATCTCACTCGAACGTTACATTCCAAAATCCTGATCCTTTGACCCAGATCAAGTTGCCGCCCGCGGCGCGGGTGTAGCACCGCGGTAAATCTGAGTCTGTGAAATAGCTTATGCGCGCAGGCTCGTAACCCGATCTGTGGCAATGGTTCTTTCGACCTCCTCCGACCGCACCGGCCGCCGGATGCCACGCAACCGAGGAGACGACGCATGGAACTCGATCTCGTCGAGTTGTCGCGACTGCAGTTCGCGATGACCGCGATGTATCACTTCCTCTTCGTGCCGCTGACGCTGGGTCTTTCGGTCCTCGTCGCGATCATGGAGACGGTCTACGTGATGACCAACCGCCCGATCTGGCGCCAGATGACGAAATTCTGGGGCACGCTGTTCGGCATCAACTTCGTGCTTGGCGTGGCCACGGGCATCACCATGGAATTCCAGTTCGGCATGAACTGGTCCTACTATTCGCACTACGTGGGCGACATCTTCGGCGCGCCGCTGGCGGTCGAGGGGCTGATGGCCTTCTTCCTCGAGGCCACCTTTGTCGGGCTGTTCTTCTTCGGCTGGGACAAGCTGAGCAAGGTGGCCCACATGGTCGTCGCATGGCTGGTGGCGCTGGGGTCGAACTTCTCTGCGCTCTGGATCCTCATCGCCAATGGCTGGATGCAGAACCCGGTCGGCGCCGCCTTCAATCCCGAGACCATGCGGATGGAGATGACGAGCTTCTTCGACGTGGTCTTCAACGAGGTCGCGCAGGCCAAATTCGTGCACACCGTTTCGGCGGGCTATGTCACCGCCTCGGTCTTCGTGCTGGGTGTTTCGGCTTGGTATCTGCTGAAGGAGCGGCACGTCGAACTTGCGCGCCGATCCATCGCCGTGGCCTCGGCCTTCGGGCTGGCCGCGGCGCTGTCGGTGGTCGTGCTGGGCGATGAGTCGGGCTACTCGGCCAGCCACACCCAGAAGATGAAGCTCGCCGCCATCGAGGCCATGTGGGAGACCCACGACGCCCCGGCACCCTTCACCGCCATCGGCTTTCCCGACCAGGAGGCGCGCGAGACACATTACGCGGTCGAGATCCCCTGGGTCATGGGGCTGATCGGCACCCGCTCGCTGACCCACGAGATCCCCGGCATCAACGACCTCGTGGCCGAGGCCGAGGACCGCGTGCGCTCGGGGCTGGTCGCCTATGACGCGCTGATGACCATCCGCGAAGCGCGCGATGCGACCCCGGCCGACGTGCGCGCCGCCTTCGAGGCGCATTCCGCCGACTTGGGCTTTGCCTTCCTTCTGAAGCGCTACGTCGACGACCCGCGCGAGGCGACCGAGGCACAGATCGTTCAGGCCGCGCAGGACACCATTCCCGGCGTCGCGCCGCTGTTCTGGGCGTTCCGCCTCATGGTGGGGCTCGGCTTTGCCTTCATCGCGGTGATGGCCGGCTTCTTCGTGATGTCGAACTTCCGCAACATGCGGTTTCCGCGCTGGATGCTGCGTCTGGCGGTGCTCATCATCCCCGCTCCGTGGATTGCCGCCGAGCTGGGCTGGTTCGTGGCCGAGTTCGGGCGCCAGCCGTGGACCGTCGACGGGGTGCTGCCGACGGCGCTCTCGGCCAGCCACCTGAGCGTGGGCGACCTGCTCATCACGCTGGCGGGCTTCGTGATCTTCTACACCGCGCTCTTCGTGATCGAGATGGGCCTGATGCTGAAATACATCCGCAAGGGCCCCTACATGGACGTCGCCGAAACCGACCGGTGGCGCGCGCGCCACGAACATCGCCTGCGCACCCATGACGGGCAGGGCCCCTTTGCAGCAAACCCGGCGGAGTAAGACACATGATCCTGCATGACCTCATCAGCTTCGAGTTGCTGCGCGTGATCTGGTGGGCGCTGCTCGGCGTCCTGCTGATCGGCTTCGCGCTGACCGACGGCTTCGACATGGGGGTGGGCGCGCTTCTGCCCTTCGTCGGCAGAACCGACGTCGAGCGGCGCGTCGCCATCAACACCATCGGCCCGGTCTGGGAAGGCAACCAGGTCTGGTTCATCCTTGGCGGCGGCGCGATCTTCGCCGCCTGGCCGCCGCTCTACGCGGTGAGCTTCTCGGGCTTCTACCTCGCGATGTTCGCGGTGCTCGCGGCGCTGATCCTGCGGCCCGTGGGCTTCAAGTACCGCTCGAAGCGCGACAGCGCGGCCTGGCGCAACGGCTGGGACTGGGCGCTCTTCGTCGGAGGGGCCGCGCCGGCGCTGCTTTTCGGCGTGGCCGTCGGAAACGTGTTGCTCGGCGTGCCGTTCCACCTGACCGAGGACCTGATGCCGATGTATGACGGCAGCTTCTACGGCAAGTTCCTCGGGCTGCTGCATCCTTTCGCCATCGTGGCGGGCGTGGTCTCGCTGTCGATGCTGGTGATGCACGGCGCGGCCTGGCTGACGCTCAAGACCGAGGGGCCGGTGCAGCGCCGCGCCCGCACCATCGGCACCTACGCCGGGGTGATCGCGGCGGCGGCCTACGCGCTGGCCGGGCTCTGGCTCGCGGTCGGCATCGACGGCTTCGCCATCGCCGGCGCGGTGGTGACCGACGGCCCGTCGAACCCGCTGCACTCTGAGGTGCTGCGCGAGGGCTCGTGGCTCAACGCCTACGCGGTGCGCCCGTGGATCGCCGTCGCTCCGGCCATGGGCTTTGCCGGCATCGCCATGGCGGTGCGCGGGCTGCGTGCCGGGCGCGAGGTGTCGACCCTGCTGTGGTCGAAACTCGCGATCACCGGGATCATCGCCAGCGTCGGGCTCACCATGTTCCCCTTCATCCTGCCGTCGACGGTCGATCCGTCGAGCTCGCTGACGGTCTGGGACAGTTCGTCCTCGCATCTGACGCTGTTCGTCATGCTGGTGATGACGGCGATCTTCCTGCCGCTCATCCTCGCCTACACGGCGTGGGTCTACAAAGTGCTCTGGGGCAAGGTCACCGAAGACGACGTGACCGGCCACTCCGAGAGCGTCTACTGAGAAAGGATTGATCCCATGTGGTATTTCGCCTGGCTTCTCGGCCTGCCGCTGGCCGCGCTCTTCGCGGTGCTGAACGCGATGTGGCTGGAACTGCGGGTCGACGCCTGCCTTGCCGACGAGGGCGACTGCCCGGTCGGAGAGCACGGCCGCTGATCTCCCGAACGCGCCGTCAGGTCGTCCCTTGGCGGCGGGGAGAGAGCGGGCGGATCGCGCAGGCGGTCCGCCCTTTCGCGTATCTTCGGGCCCGTATGCTTGCGGCCACGAGGTGAGAGGAGGCGGCTGGCCCGAAAAATTGCCAGTCCCTTCGGCGGAGAGCCGGACATTGCGCTTCGGACCCGAGAAAAATGTCGCTTTCGAGCCGTTTCGTCTGAAAAGTCATAGCCCTGTCATCGGCGAGCCCTAGAGTTTCCCATCAGGCTTCCGAGCAGGGGTTGCATGTCCATGACCGACGTCGGCGAACAGATCGCCGCACTTCCCATGCACTGGGACAAGAAGGGGAATCTCCGGGTCCTGATGGTGACCTCGCGCGACAGCGGTCGGTGGGTCATGCCGAAGGGCTGGGAGATGAACGGCAAGAAGCCCTGGGCCGCCGCAGAGATCGAGGCGCTCGAAGAAGCGGGCGCCAAGGGCTACATCAGCCGCGAGGCGATCGGTATCTTCACCTACGACAAGCGTCTCGACGACGGCAGCGTGCTGCCCTGCGTGGTCCGCGTCTACCCGATGGTCGTCGACAAGCTGCAGCGCCGCTGGAAGGAGCGCCACCAGCGCAAGCGGCGCTGGTTCACGCCCAAGGCGGCGGCGAAGCGCGTTCAGGAACCCGAGCTGTCGGACCTTCTCCTGAGCCTGAAGAGCAAGCCGAAGAAGCAACCTGTCATCCGTGAAATGCTGCGGGCCTGCTGACCACTCTGTCGGGGCTGGTCATCGGCGGTTGGTCGGGCTCAGGGATCGGGCGTGAACGCCCCGAAACCGCCGCCCCGGAACAGCAGCGGTTCGCCCGGGTGGGTGTCGACCTGAAGCACCTCGCCCACGACGATCGAATGATCGCCACCGTCATGGTCCGCGACCCGCTTGCAGAGGAAGCGCGACAGGCAACCCTCGAGCAGTGGCACGCGATGCGGTCCTTCCTGCCAGGGGACCTCGTCGAAGGCGTCGCCAGAGCGCGCGAAATCACGGCAGAGCGCGCTCTGCTCGCGGCCGAGAACGTGAATCGCGAAATACTCGGCGGCAACGAAGAACGGGTAGCGTTGCGAGCCCTTGGCCGGCGACCAGAGCACCAGCGGCGGATCGAGCGAGAGGCTCGCGAAGCTGTTCGCGGTGATTCCCAGCGGGCCGTCGGGGGTCGCGCAGGTCACCACGGTCACGCCGGTCACGAACCGCCCCAGCGCGTCGCGAAAGGCTTTCGGGTCAGCCGTCGCCGGATCGAAGCTTGCCGGAAGATCGCTCATGTCGCTGCCTGTGATCCTGTCGTTGCTGCCCGTGGCACGTGGTGTCTCCTGTCTCGTCCTGCGTCGTCCATCCTTGCCCCATGTGCGCCACGGGGTCCAGAAAGCCGGATCGCACATCGCCGGTGCGCCGCTGCGCGCGGTTGGGCGTTCCAGCTAGGGCCGCGCGGCGAGAAGTCCCAGCCTTTTGGGGCGACCTCGGGGCATCCGCCAAGGCTGGCGGCTCACGCGGCGACAACTGTGGATTTCATACCACAGTCGAACCTGGCGCCGGGGCGTTGCCCCGGGGCTGGGTCGGTATCAGGCCTTGAGGCGCCAGCCGGTACGGAACAGGCTCCACGCGGCCAGCAGCACGATCGCCGTGGCCCCCACCGCCACGATGAAACCGAAGCCGGGCGCGGCGTCGCTCACGCCGAGCATGCCGTAGCGCGCGCCGTCGATCAGGTAGAACACCGGGTTGAAGTGGGTGATCTCGTAGAGCCCCGGCGGCAGCGCCTCGACCGAGTAGAAGGTGCCGGACAGGAAGGCGAGCGGGGTCACGAGGAAGTTGGTGATCGCCGCCATCTGGTCGAACTTGTTGGCCCAGAGACCGGCGAGCATCCCCAGCGCCGACAGGAAGGCCGCGCCGAGCGTGGCGAAGACCAGCAGCACGAACGGGTGCTGCGGCGCAAGCCCGGTGGTGACGAACAGCCCCAGCGTGATCGCCACCGCGACGAAGAGCCCGCGCGCCACGCCGCCGGCGAGATAGCCGATCACCAGCTCGAAGGGGGCAAGCGGCGGCATCAGAGTGTCGACGATGTTGCCCTGCACCTTCGAAATCACGATCGAGGACGATGTGTTGGCGAAGGCATTCTGGATCACGGTCATCATCAGGATGCCCGGCGCGATGAAGCTGGTGAAGGGCACCCCCATCACGTCGCCCCGGCGCGGGCCGATGGCGATGGTGAAGATCACCAGGAACAACCCCGCGGTGACCAGCGGCGCAAGCAGCGTCTGGGTCCAGACATTGGCGAAGCGGCGGATCTCGCGCCGGCAGAGCGTGTAGAGCCCCATCCAGTTGACCCGGCCGAAGCGCCGTTCGCCGCGATCGATGTTCGGAATGTCTGTCATGCGCGTGCCTTTCCTCTACGGGGCTGGCTTGTATCTCGGAATGCGATGACTACAATAGAGCCATCCGCGGAATTTCCAGGCGGTCCCTCGCGCGGGCCGCCTTTTTCAATGAGGAACACCCATGTCCTGGACCGATGAGCGCGTAGAACTCTTGAAGAAGATGTGGGCTGAGGGGCAGTCCGCAAGCCAGATCGCGAAGGAGCTTGGCGGTGTCACGCGCAACGCCGTGATCGGCAAGGTGCATCGTCTGGGCCTTTCGAACCGCACCGGCGGTGCCGCGGGAAGCGCGCCGGCGGCTGCTGCGGCTCCGGCTCCCGCGAAGGAGCCCAAGCCCGCGAAGGAAGCCAAGCCGAAGCCCGCGCCGAAGCCGGTCGAGCCGGAACAGCCCGCCGTGGCCGAGGAAGAGCCCGAGGCCCCCGTGGCCGAAACGCGTCCGGCGACCACGCCCGCGCGCAAGCAGATCATCCCGGCCGGCCAGCCGCTGCCGCCGCAGCCCTCCGCCAACGAGATCAGCCCCGAGGCGCTGGCCAAGGTGAGCGAGATCGAGAAGAAGGCCAAGAAGCTGACGCTCATGGAGCTCACCGAGCGCACCTGCAAGTGGCCCGTTGGCGACCCGGCGACCGACGACTTCTGGTTCTGCGGTCTGCCAGTCCAGCAGGGCAAGCCCTACTGCGAGGCGCATGTGGGTGTGGCCTTCCAGCCGATGTCCTCGCGCCGCGACCGTCGCCGCTGAGCGGATCATCCGCGGCACACATATAGAGTGCCGTCTCGCAACGAGACCCCGAGGGCGGGGCGCCGACATTCCGGCGCTCCGCCTTTTTCTTTGTCCGACCGTCCCTAGGCCCTGAAACGGGGGAGGGGGCCGTTTGGCCTGTTCCCCGGCGGGAAGATCGCGAGCGTCTCGCTCCTCTGCCCTGCCTCGCATCGCGGCTTGGGGTGACTCGTACTGGGCGCCATCGATTCCGGCCGATTCCGCGTGATTCCGGCGGCCTCTTGTGTCTGTTGGCGGATTTTCCCCAACATATTGATGCGGCACGGCTTTCTTGCCGCCGGGTAAGGCACGGCGCTTGGTTTGGGGGCTTGGCGGAGGGCGCCTTAAGTGAGGTCGCAACGCATTGATTTTGAACGGGTTCCGAGGAAATTTCCGGATTTCTGCAGATTTCTTCAAAAAAGGGTTGCGGGGTATGGGTGATAACCGTAGAAGCCCCTTCACCGGCGGCGCTGAGGCGCGGCTGGGGCGCCAGACGGGGCGGCGGCGGAAGCTGCGGCAGACGAGGCGGGA
>MDTG01064859.1_pt1 | contig 67355 bp, 55 predicted proteins | sample 811421 | NCBI WGS metagenome assembly MDTG01 (sample SAMN05326645, study PRJNA326480) | marine metagenome | isolation source: seawater | place: Pacific Ocean: South East | collected 2011
CCATAGATCATCTCCTGCAGAATATGGATCTTGTCCTAGAACTTGAAATTCCCATTGCCCCAATAACACTTCTGCATTAATGCCTGTTATATTTAAACCAGCCTCTAAACATAAATCTAAATGTGCTTCTACGATTTCCCTGCCTGCCACGTTCTTGTTCCCAACAGAACAATAGTACATGCCCTGAGGATTGGGAAACCCTTGCTCTGGGAAACCTAAAGGCCTAGTTCCATCCATTAATGTATATTCCTGCTCAAATCCAAACCAAAAATCATCAAAACCTTGTTTGATTTGAGAACGAGTATTTGATTCATGGGGCGTGCCATCTGCATTCACAACCTCACACAACACCAAATAGCCATCTAATCTAGCGGGATCTTTGTAAATTTTTACAGGCCGAAGAACACAATCAGAAAAGCTTCCATCAGCTTGCTGAGTAGAACTTCCATCAAAAGACCAATCAGGCAAAACAGATAAATCTTCATCGAATTGATCAAATTTAATAACTTTAGTTTTACTTCTAAGATTAGCTTCTGGTTGATAACCGTCCAGCCATATATATTCAAATTTAAATGCGATCATTGGGAAATTATTTTATACGTAATTAAATACTAGCTAATTGTAAATTACAATTAAATGTATTGCATAAATAAATTTTATTTAAAATTAACACCGACTTTTTATTAACATAAGTGAAATGTTATTAACACAAAAAGAAATATTGAAGCTTATTTGATGTTTTTATGATGCGCGTCAAATTCTTGATATACGTCATGAACCGAGTTCTTTATTTTATACAAAAACCGCCCCAAGTCTTTCATTAATGTAGGAAAATTATTAGAACCAAAAAAAATCAAGTAGACTAAAAAAATCAGGAAAATTTCACCAAAACCTAAGTTCAATAATAAAAAATTCATAGCTTAATTTAGCTTTTCCTTAGTGGTGTCATACATAATTGGAGAAGCAATAAATAAAGATGAATATGTACCAACTATCACACCTGTCATAATTGCAAACATAAATCCTCTAACCATTTCCCCACCAAAAACAAATATAACAAACAAGACAAAAAATGTAGTTAAAGATGTATTAATTGTCCTGCTTAACGTGCTATTTAAGGCCCTATTAATAACATCACCACTGTCACCTACTTTTATAGCAACATATTCCCTGATTCTATCAAAAACAACCACAGTATCATTCAACGAATATCCGATAACTGTTAAAACTGCCGCTATAAATGCTTGATCTATCTCTAATGAGAATGGCAATATCCCATAGAATACAGAAAAAATAGACAATAGTATCATAACATCATGAAAAACAGCAATTACAGCACCCAGACTATATTGCCATTTTTTAAATCTGAATAAGATATATAGAAAAATTAAAACTAATGAAAACAATATCGACCAAACTGCAGATTTTTTAATATCATCTGCAATAGTTGGCCCAACTAATTGTGAGCTAAAATAATGCGCCCCTGTTTTTGAATCGAGAATCAATTTATTTGCTTGATTATCTGAAAAACTTACTAGACCTTCATATAACTTTTGCTCTACTAACGTATCTGACTCTAGATCGTTAATCATATAATTCGTGGTAATTTTCACTTGATTAGAATTTCCAAATGTCTTAACCTCTGGAAATAATTTTAAGTTGTTTTCTGTAACAAACACCTCTCCCAACGTATTCCTTAAATCAGAAGTAACGACGGGTTGCTCAAATCTGACAATATAAGTTCGACCTCCTTGAAAATCTACACCCTGATTTAATCCTTTTGTAAATAATGAAAAAATACCGACACCAATAATAAGAGCAGATAAAACGTAGTATCTTTTTCGATTTGGAATAAATCTAATATTTAAATTTTTAAATGCATTATGTGTTATGAAATTCGAAAACCGAATAGACTTTTTAGAATTTATCCGAGATTCAAAAATTAATCTAGTAATAAAAATAGCACAAAACAAAGAAGTAAGAATACCAATAATTAAAGTTGTAGCGAAACCTTTAATGGGACCCGTACCAAAATAAAATAACACAACACCGGTCAGCAAAGTAGTAATATTGGCATCTATAATAGAACTATAAGCCTGCGTATAACCATCTCTAATTGCCAAAGTAAGTCCTTTTCCCTGATAAATCTCTTCTCTAATTCGCTCATAAATTAAAACATTCGCGTCTACCGACATTCCTATTGTCAACACGATACCAGCAATACCAGGCAATGTTAATACACCACCCAATCCAGATAACGCTCCAAAAATAAAAAACATATTAATTATCAATGCAACATTTGATGCTAATCCAGCATGCATATAATAAAAAATCATATAAAATAATACAAAAGCCAAGGCAATTAAAAACGACTTATAACCTGCCTGAATAGCCTCTGAACCTAATGATGGACCTACAATTTCTGACTGAATAATTTTAGCTGGAGCGGGCAATTTACCAGCTTTAAGAATATTAGCTAGGTCTTGTGCTTCATCTAAAGTAAAATTACCAGAAATTACAGAACTACCACCAGATATTTCTGCATTTACCGTTGGAAAAGAATATACATAATCATCCAATACTACAGCAACGGAATTACCAATATTTTCTCTAGTTATTTTTTGCCATAACCTAGCACCGCTACGGTTCATCCGCATATTAATTTGAGGATTACCAAATTGATCAATATCTTGACTAGCATCAACAATAACATCGCCAGCAAGTTTAGCTTTATCTTCTCTATTAGACTTAATAGCTATTAAACGAAGTCTTTCATTCTTTTCATCAAAAGGCTTAGCTTCCCATAAAAATTTAACGTTCCTCAATTCATTTGGGATAAGTGCTAAAACATCCTTATCTATTAAGTAATTATTAATTTTAGATGTATCTTTTATCAATGCGGAACCTACCACAGGACCTGGAATAATCTGCAGGCCACTTGTATTAGGATCTATAGAAATATTTGGAGACAAAAGATCAAATAAAACATTAGTAGAAGTTGCAAGAGTATCATTATCAACATCATCATCTAAAACTAAGTCATCCAGGTTATCAACTCCATCATCTAGTATATTTTCTAAATCATCATCAAGATTTTGAGACGAGTCTTTAGATATATTTTTTTCATTTAAAGCAAAATTAGCTTCCTGCATAAAATTAAATAGCTCAGTATTGTCATACGTTTCCCAAAACTCTAAAACAGCTGCACTCTGCAATAACTTCTTGACCCGAACCACGTCCTTAACACCTGGCAATTCGACAATAATACGCCCGGTTCTTTCTGCCTTCTGTATACTCGGCTGTGCAACTCCAAACTTATCAATTCTAGCCCTTAATACAGTAAATGCTCTATCAACAGCCCCTTCAGCTTCTATGCGGATAATACGCATCACTTCTTCATTAGAAGCATCTGTTGGGATTTTATCTCTTAAATCTTTATTCCCAAAAATTCGAGGGTCAGATAACCTAGTTGATCCATTGATATCGACTTCTTTAAATGCCGTTTCAAATAATGCCAAATAATCTTCTTGACTGTTTATCTCTTGTTCAGATGCCTGTTTTAATGCTTGATTAAATATTGGGTCCTGACTATTATCTGACAATGCAATTAAAATATCTCTCATCGATATTTCTAATGTGACATTCATTCCACCCTGCAAATCTAATCCTAATTTAAGTTCACTATCCTGACACTCTGACAATGTCCATGATTTTTGACCAAAAAATAACCATGGAGTATACACCGGTTCTGTAGAGACTGAATCCAAGTAATACTGCTCCAGATTATAGTCACCATTTGAAAACTCAACAGCTTTCTTTTTCTCTCTATTGACAACAAAAGTAAAAGAAAGTGAAAATAGAAAAGATATAAAAAATACAACTCCAATAAACCTTATTAAGTTTCTAACATTATTATTGTTCATAAGATGCTTTTAAATTAGTAAAACGACCGCAAATATATAAAAAAGAAAGGAAGTTTTAATTATAAATTAACAGATGTTCTTAATAAACTACAAATACAAAAGATTTTATTCGTAAATTAACAGTATAATAAAATATCTCACCAATTTATTATTTGCAAGCACAACATGTTTAAAAAATACTATTACATTTTACTTTTCTTAACAATAACCAATACTTCATTTGCGCAAATAGAATTTGTGCAAAATAATGAAGTGATAGTATCTAAAAATGGGGAGGATTTAATAAATCCATGGGCAGGTGGAATGAATTTTTGTCAATTTTCAAAAATTGATTTAAATCTTGATGGAAAAGATGATCTATTTATATTTGACAGATCAGGAAAAAACGGAACTGTAAATGGTAATCGAATAATACCGTTTTTATTTGACACAGTAATAAATAAATTTAAATATGCTCCGAATTACGTTAACGCATTTCCCGCATTAACTGATTGGGCCCTGCTTGTAGATTACAACCAAGATATGAAAGCAGATATTTTTACAAGCTATGAATCATCTATAGCCCTCTATACAAACAACTCTAATAATGAATTGTCATTTGAATTTACCAAAATACTAACTTCAGATGCAGGATTTGGCCAAATCCCTGTGTATGTAAGCAGTTCTGACATTCCGGCTATTATAGATGTAGATGGAGATTTAGATATTGACATTTTAACATTTGACCCATCTGGAACACATATTTATTTTCATGAAAATAAATCAATACAAATGTATGGCAATACCGACAGTATTAATTTAATTAGGAGTGACAATTGTTGGGGGCGATTTAAAGAAGATTTTAGCACAAATAGTGTGACCATGGGCTTAGATGAAGATTGTAACGAAAATGCAGATGATGGGCGGATAGCACACTCTGGATCAACGGTATTAGCACTAGATTTAGATCCCTTGAATAATCAGGGACTAGAACTATTACTCGGAGACATTACATATGATAATATGATTATGCTATATAATGGTGGCTCTAATGAAAGTGCTTTTATGATAGAAGAAGATTCAAATTTTCCAAGTAATAACACACCTATTAATTTAACAAGATTCCCGGGGGCATTTCATTTAGATGTAGACAATGATAATTTAAAAGATCTTATTATTAGTCCAAATGGTGTAAATGTGTCTGAGAACCATAAAAATTCGATTTTCTATAAGAATACTGGCACTTCATCAATCACTAATAGTATTCAATTTGAATTTATTGAAAATGACTTCCTAATAAAAGAAATGATTGATGTTGGCACTAATGCAACTCCACTTCTATATGATTTAAATGAAGATGGATTATTAGATCTTATCATTAGCAATAAAGGTTATTTTGAAAATGGTAATTACAATTCTAGTATTACAATATATCAAAACACTGGGACAGAATCGAATCCAATATTCCAATTTTTGACTGAAGATTTTTCTAACCTATCTAGCTTACTCGGTTTATCGCCGAGCATTCAATCACTTCATCCGACTTTTGGAGACTTGAACAATGATGGGTATGTGGACATGATTATTGGGGATAATAATGGGGAATTATATTATTTTGAAAATGATGGATTTGATGAAGATGGTACACCATCTCCAGAATGGCCTTTTTTTTCGGAATACATAATGCTTGATATTGATGTTGGCAGCTTTGCTACACCACAATTAATAGATTTAAATCGAGATGAATTAATAGATCTAATAATTGGAGAAAGAATGGGAATAGATAATGGTGTTTATAATGGGATTAATTATTATCAAAATACTGGATCAACGACAAATCCAATATTTGAAAATTATACACCGGAATTCTTTAGTGGTGATTTTGATGAAAATGGAGATGAAATTATCACTAAAAGCCTCGGGGGCGTTCATCTAGCAGACCCAATATATTTAACTGGATATACTATGCCTTATATTTTTGAACATGATGAAAAATATCATTTAGCAATAGGGACAGAAAGTGGCTTAATATATTTATATGACAATATTGAAAACACTACCAATAACAATACTGTTTTAAATTTAGAAACAGAGTACAATCTTGTGACAAATAATATGGTGAATACAAATAACTGTGTCCACTCAAAAATAACAATTGCTGATATAAATAACGATGAACAACCCGATTTAATAAAAGGTAATGCAAGTGGAGGAGTGGAATTATTTCTAGCAGAAAGTTTTAATATTAATAATAGCTTAAATACAATTCAAGATTTGAAAATTATACCAAACCCAAATAATGGCAAGTTTATTGTTGAAAAAGATGATGATTTAAAATACGAATTAACAATATATTCAACCCTAGGGGTAATTGTGATGAGAGCGGAAATTATAGATAAGAGAACATTAATAACAATCAAAAATGCGAAAAATGGCACATATGTTGCTGAGATCCGAAATAATAAAAACACTATTTTAAGAAATAAAATAATCGTCAACTAAAATAAACCCATATCTACCAAGATATCATTTGTTTTTAATACTCCTTCGGCTGATAAGGATAGTTGTGATTTTTCATCTTCGCTCAACTCAATTTCTTCAATTTTTTCAACTCCATTTTTACCAAGAATTACTGGAACACCAATAGCTAAATTAGACAAACCATATTCTCCCTCCAACATGACAGAACATGGAAACATTTTATGCTGATCACAGGCAATGGATTGAACCAAAGAAGATACCGCTGCTCCAGGCGCATACCAAGCAGACGTTCCAAGCATAGATGTAAGAGTAGCTCCCCCAACCTTTGTATCTTGCTTTATCTGTTCAATTTTATCATTTGATAATATTTCTGATACACGAATACTATTGCGTGTCGCTAATCGAGTTAAAGGCAACATGCCTGTATCACTATGACCACCTATCACCATAGCAGAAATATCTGAAGCAGGACAGCCAAGAGCTTCACTTAATCTGTATTTAAATCTTGCACTATCTAGTGCCCCCCCCATACCTATAATTCTATTTTTAGGGAGTTGTGTAGATTTTAGCGCTAAATATGTCATTGTATCCATTGGATTGCTAACAATAATTAGAATGACGTTTGGCGAATACTTAATTAAATTCTTAGATACAGACTTAACAATACCAGCATTGATTCCTATTAACTCTTCTCGTGTCATACCAGGCTTTCTAGGTATTCCACTAGTAATAACTGCAATATCACTACCTGCAGTTTTAGAATAATCATTAGTACTTCCAATAATTTTAGTATCAAAACCATTTAAAGAAGCTGTTTGCATCAAATCCATGGCTTTCCCTTCTGCAAAATTTTCTTTAATGTCTACTAAAACAACTTCTGAAGCAAAGTTTTTAATTGCTATATACTCAGCACAGCTTGCTCCAACTGCACCAGCACCAACGACAGTAATTTTCATATTATTTGAATAAAATTAAGTTAATGCGCTAATGTATAAAAATATCGCTTTTTATATATATTAAAATATAAATTATTTAGAATTATAATTGTACATTGTATATTATTGTTGATAAGCTATCAACTTCATTTAAAGTTGGCATAATTATTGAGTTTAACATATTAAAAGAAAAATAATATGAGAAAATTTATTCTACTAATACTTCTCCTTTCGCTAGGATCTTCTTTAGAGGCACAAGTTATTGCAGAAGGAGATACAGTTCTATGTGAAGGACAAGAAGGACAAGTTGCGGTGACTTTGAGTGCAAATGCAGAAGCAATTGACTTAATAGACTCTGGGATATATACAGATGATATTTTTGGTAGCGTAATTGATATTGGTTTTGATTTTGTTTTCTATGGGAACACGTATGACCAAGTTGTTTTAGCATCAAATAATTATTTATCATTTGACTTAAGTAATGCAAATAATTATTGTGACTGGACTATAGACAATCCTATTCCAGTAGGCGCAGGTTTAGAACCAGGTGTACAAAATGCAATTTTATGTCCCTGGCAAGATATTCAACCTGGTGTTAATGGTAATGGTATAATTGCATATGCAACAATTGGAGAAGAACCAAATAGAACATTTATTGCATCTTTTTGTGGAATACCAATGTTTCAATGCACAGATGTTTGCTACTCTAGTCAAATTAAACTTTTTGAAGGAACTAATATTATACAAACTCATATTGCACAAAAAGTACTGTGTTCTGATTGGAATGATGGTGCTGCCGTACATGGCCTACACAATATTGATGGTACAGTAGCGCACATAGTGACAGGTGCTGATGGTATTGAAAGAAACTATCCAAATGAATGGACGTGTGAAAATGATGGTTGGATGTTTACTCCGAACGGTGATAATGATTACACACTTGAAGAAATTGAATTTGCACCAGCCGTTGCTGGAGCAGATATTATATGGCAAGACCAGTTTGGAAATGAAATAGGCACTGGCAATGAAATCGTAGTTTTCCCTGGTGGAGATGTAACATATACGGCAGGAGCATCAATGTGTGGTGAAGCCGGAGATTGGTGTGGTTTTGAAGGAGGAATTGAAGGAACAGATGTAAATATTATATTTGAAGAGCTATCAATTAGCGGAAGTTCTGCCGATATAAGCTGTTATAATGAAAATAATGGAAACATTGAAGTCATAGCCCCCAATCAAGGAAACTGGAACTATAGCTTATATCAGGAGGACATCGAGATAAATAGTATTATCGAAGAAAATAGCGACAATTATTTATTTGATAATTTATCACCAGGCCTCTATTCCGTAACGATAGGTACGCCAGACTGCACCAGTGATGTATTAGAATTTATTATCGATGAACCTGAATTATTAGAGTTAACATCTGAAACAGAGAATGTGTCTTGCAATGGAGGTAATGATGGGATAGTTGAGTATACAATTATTGGAGGAACTCCACCATATGAAAATTTATCAGATCAATTTAATTTAAGTGCCGGCAACTATACTACAACGATTAATGATGCCAATGGCTGTACCGCATCTACTCCATTTACAATTTCCGAACCAGAAGCAGCACTCTCAACAGAAACAAATATTGGAGGGGTAACATGTGAAGATGCACAAAATGGATTTATTGAAATTAGTGTTTCAGGTGGAACTAGTCCTTATAACTACACATGGTCTAATAGTGATGGATTTTACTCTAATGAATCTAACATTAATGATCTTGACGGAGGAACCTATAACCTATCAATCATTGATGCTAATAATTGTTCATATAACACCACTGTCACCGTATTAGAAAATGAAGGAATGAGTATCGATCCATTATGGAGTGAATGCATTAGTGATAACGGAGAGATTACAATTACAACTAATGGGGGAACACCACCTTATGCATATACACTATTAAATGTAAACACAGAAGAAATTCAAATAAATAATAATGGGGTTTTTAATAATTTAACAGAGGGAGATTACCTAATAGAGATAAGCGATATATTTGGATGTATAGAAGACGTCTTTATTAATTTGAATGCAAGACCAATTGCAAATTTCAGTGCCGATGAGTATACCTTTTATCTGTCAAATACACCAACACAATTTAATTCAATCAATAATGACATAGATATTACAGATTGGATCTGGGATTTTGGTGACAATAACACATCTACTTTAGAAAATCCAACACATTTATACTTAGAGCCAGGGAGTTATTATGTTACACTGACTGTGATAGACGAAATGGGCTGCGAAAATGAAATCACAAAGGAAATTATTGTACTTCAAGACTACTATTCATATACACCTGATATTTTCACTCCTAATGATGATGGGATTAATGATGTTTTTTCACCTTCATTAAGAAATATTGACATGAATTCTTATAACCTGTTAATATTTGACAGGTGGGGAAATTTAATCTTTGAAACAAGCAACTATAATGAAGGATGGGATGGAAAATTAAAAAACGGAACCCTTCTAAAATCAGATGTTTATAGTTATAAGATTAACTATAACACAAACCTAGGAATAGAAAAGAAAGAAACAGGTCGACTAATTATGGCAAGATAAAATCTAAAAAATTAAACATCAATATTCGCATACTTCGCATTCTCCTCTATAAAGGCTCTCCTAGGTGGAACATCATCACCCATTAACATAGAAAAAACTCTATCTGCCTCTGCGGCATTTTGGATTGTGACTTGTCGCAATGTTCTAAAATCGGGATGCATTGTTGTATCCCACAACTGAGAGGCATTCATCTCACCTAGCCCCTTATAACGTTGAACATTAACCTTTACATCTTTACCAGCTTTCAACTCTTCAATGACATCGTCTCTTTCTTGATCATTCCAACAGTATCTTTGTGTTGAACCTTTTTTGACTAAATATAATGGTGGAGTTGCAATATAAACATAGCCATTTTCAACCAACTCTTTCATATAACGGAAGAAAAATGTCAGTATTAATGTAGCAATATGACTACCATCGACATCTGCATCACACATCACAACTATCTTATGATATCTTAACTTTTCTAAATTCAATGCCCTCTCATCATCTTCAGTCCCAACAGATACTCCTAAGGCAGTAAACATATTTTTTATTTCCTCATTTTCAAATACCCTATAAGGCATCGCTTTTTCCACATTAAGTATTTTACCTCTTAATGGAAGAATAGCCTGAAAAGCCCTGTCTCTCCCTTGCTTTGCAGTACCGCCCGCAGAATCCCCCTCTACTAAAAATATTTCACATATTGCTGGATCTGTCTCAGAACAATCTGACAATTTACCTGGCAGACCTGTGGACGACATGACAGTTTTTCTTTGCACCATTTCTCTAGCTTTAGCAGCCGCATTTCTTGCTGTTGCTGCTAAAATCACTTTCTGAACAATTCTTTTTGCTTGCTCAGGATTCTCCTCTAAATAAAAAGTCAGCATATCACTTACAGATTGTGAGACCGCGGTCGTAACCTCCTTATTTCCTAATTTAGTTTTAGTTTGACCTTCAAACTGTGGCTCCATTACTTTGACTGAAATAATAGCAGTTAAACCTTCTCTAAAATCATCCCCCGAAATCTCAAACTTTACTTTCTTCAGTAAACCTGACTCATCTGCATATTTTTTAAGCGTCCGTGTAAGTCCTCTTTTAAATCCTGAAAGATGTGTTCCTCCCTCATGTGTATTAATATTATTTACATAAGAAAAAACATTCTCAGTATAAGAGGTATTATAAACCATGGCAACCTCCACCGGTATACCATCTTTCTCACCATCAATATAAATTACATCTGCCAATATAGAGTCTCTTGTTGCATCCAAAAATTCAACAAATTCTTTTAATCCTCTTTCTGAATAAAATGACTCCTTAATAAAGGAACCATTATCATCTCTCCTCCTTTTATCTGTAATTGATAAGTGTACACCCTTGTTCAAGAAAGCTAATTCTCGTAAACGAGCAAGTAAAATATCATAATGATAAACTGTGTCCTCAAAAATTGAAGCATCTGGCTGAAAAGTTACAAAAGTTCCTGTTTTATCAGTTGTTCCTATTTCACGAACATCATATTGTGGTGCTCCAATTTTATACTCTTGCTCAAAAATCTTTCCATCTCGGTGAACCTCCACTCGTAAGTGAGATGAAAGAGCATTTACACAAGATACACCAACTCCATGTAATCCTCCTGAAACTTTATACGAACCCTTATCAAACTTACCACCTGCATGCAATACAGTCATTACAACCTCTAAAGCTGAACGGCCTTCTTTTTCATGCATGCCAGTAGGAATTCCTCTCCCATTATCAGATACTGTAATTGAATTATTTTCATTAATATAACAATCTATATGAGAACAATGCCCTGCTAACGCTTCATCAATGGAATTATCCACCACTTCATACACCAAATGATGCAATCCTTTTATCCCAATGTCACCAATATACATTGCCGGTCTTTTCCGAACAGCCTCTAACCCTTCTAAAACTTGTATGCTACCAGCTGAATATTGCTGGTTTTTTTGATTATTATCATCCATAATTTATCATATATATCTTACTATCTAAAGATAGTAAATATCTATCATTTTCAAGCATTTTGAAGCAATAAAAATGAAATTAGTGCTAATTAAAATTTATGTGCAAATCCAAATGATATTTTAAATCTATCATTATCATAATAGTCATCGAAAAAATAAATTTCTTGCCCTAAAATATTTTTAAAATCTATAGAAAAAATACTAGCCCCCAAATTGCAATTCAATGACAAATTACCATTTATAGATGAAGGCAGTTCAACATAATCAAAAGAGCCTATATTATTACTGCGAAGAGACTGCCTATTACCGATAAATCGCCAATGTGAAATTAAATTTACATTATTTGTTAGATACAAGGTTATAACACTATTTAATTCAGCCTTAGGAACAAACTGTTGATTGTTATGATTTTTAGACTTTATTGACTGAAGGTCTCCCTGTATTAAAATATCTATTTTTTCTGTACTAAAACTAAAAGAAGAAGAAAAACCAAAACCCCTTTGAAGTGGGTCACTATATATAGCTAATGGATTACCTAACATAGATGATGAAAAAGTAGCATTTGGAATAAAACTAGACACTAAAAAAGGTAATAACTCCCCCTTTTTTCTTAAATAATAGACATTACTTACAAATGAAGTATTATGACCTATACGCTTATTATATAAAACATTCACATTAAATGCTTTGGAGAGTGAATTTCTATAATATGGGTCAACATAGAGGCACATATCTAGAGTCTTCTTGAATGAGTGATATATTAATTCTTTATTAATCTCAATTTGAATTTGATTATTATTATCAAATGTTTTTATCAAATGCATATATGGAAAAATGACTGGCTCACCACCATATTCAATTGCATCAGATGGGAAATATTGAAAATTAACACCCAGATTATAATTAAACATATTTTTTCCACTTATAATAAAATCTGATTTTAAAAAAACATCTGAAAATTCAGCACTATGATTGAAGATACTTGCTGCATTTTCAGGAAACGCAGAATACAATGATAGATCACCAACACTGACACCAATAAAATCTAATTTGGTATGAAAAGAATATGATTTTAACGCTTTTTCTGTATTTAAATCTAGAGATGAACTAATTATAAATTCATTTCTTGTATAGTTATTTGAAGTATAGTCAATACTAAAAGATACATCTTGAATGAATTGTGTATGAGAGGAAGGAATCAAATTTATGCCAAAAGACATGTTAGAAATATTATATTTGGAAATCGAATCTGGGGAAAAAGATGTCAGCCCCCCCCAATAAAGCCCAGCATCTTGCATCAATGACAAATTAGTTTTTAATAACTTTTTATTTAGAAAACGATTGCTATATATATGCAAGAAAACATGATTCATCGCATCCACATCTTTATTCATTAAATAATCTTCAGTTTTATATTCAAGAGAAATTCCCGAATTATGACGAGCTGAAATACCATTGGTATAATGTAAGCTAGTATTAATAAAAGACTTGCTTCCCAAATCAAAAGAAAAATGCTTTTTGAAATTATCTTTTTCTTTTTGAAATCTAAATTTCTTAGGCCTTAGCATCGAGATGCTATCTTGTAATAACAAATCTCTGTTTAAAATTGGCTTATTGGTCAAAATTGCCTTTTTCAAGGTGTCACTAAAAATAGGCTCTTGATTAATTTTATCAGCATTATTAATTTTTGGATCATATTCTTTGAAAATATCTATAATTTCAACCCTAAGCTTCTCGTTCTGAGATAGGAGGGTGAATGAAAACAAGAATAATATATATAAGTTTTTTTGTATCATTTATTATCTATTATTGAATCCTCTTTACTGGGAAAATAATTACTCAAAACCAGCCTTAAATCCGACAAGATCTCTTCATTATTACATTTCTTTTCTAATTCATTTAAAACATGTTGCGCCTGAAACATATCCTCTTGCATGATGTAATTTTTTGAAAGTAATACAAGGGATTTTTGAACCCAAAATTGATAAGTTGGAAGATCGTTAATTAATTCAAATATGTTTTTTTGAGATTCTTTATAGTTTTGGTCATTATACAAAAGTTGTGCCGAATAATAATATGACTCTGCTTTTAACTCACCGTCTGTATTATTTATTAACCACTGAAACTCCACCAAAGACTCTTTAGTTTTATTTAACTTATATAAAGAATAGGCTTTCAAATAGCATACCCTAAGCTGCTCTTTTCCCGAAAAAAGTTCACCTTTAACTAAATCAGATATATCATTAATAATCTCATTGTATTTGTATAAATTAAACTTAGACTCTAACAATCCCATGATTGCATCTTTCCTAATATTAATTGAAGAACCCATGTTTAATAATTTAGAAAAATACATTTCGGAAGAAATATATTTTTCTAATTGATAGCTCATATTTCCCAAGCTTAATAGTCCTTCAACTGTATATTTATTTTCTGTCTCATTAACAATGTTAGTTAAAATTGAAATGGCATTTTCTAAGTCCCCAGAAAGCTCATAGGATTTATACAAATAATAATAAGATTCTAACGAAAAAAGACCTTTAGGATAATACTCCAAATATGAACTGAAAGAAGAAATAGCATTATCATAATTCTGTTGCACATATTGTAATTCAGCAGAAAAATACATTGAAGAGTCTAATTCTGATTTAGTATAATCATGATCAATATCCTTTATTAATTCTATAAATTTGCTAGTCTGCCCTATTTCATTATAAATATTCTTAATAATAACCAAAGCTTCCTCGGCAGTATTGGTGCCAGCAAATTCAACAAGCACACTCTCTAACATCTCAATTGCCTGATTATCTTTCTCCTGCATATAATAAACTAAGCCCAATTTCAATTTTGAAGAAGAATAAAATAAACTATTTTGGAAAGATCTAAGTATAGTAGTAAATTGATTAACAGCTAAATCAAAATTTTTTGATAATATATAGACATTCCCTAAATCAAAAATTGCGTCATCTAAATAATTAGAAGATGGGGAATTATTAATTAAATTCGTAAATGATGCAATAGCATCACTATAATCCCCTAATAAAACAAAAGCGGTACTCTTCTGATAGGTTGCATAATCATCTTCCAATCCTGTCAAATTGAGCGCTTTAGTGTAATAATGAATTGATGAATCATATTCCATTAAAGAAAAATAATTGTCTGCTATTCTAAGATAAGCGTCATACAATACAGTGTGCTCTTTATTATAATTAATAGCTTTTTTAAAAGCTAAAATAGAATTTTGATAATCTTTTATTTTAAGATAGCAATAAGCTCTAGAGTAAAAGCTTTTTCTATAGAAATCATTATTTTGATATACTTTTTCATATGACAGTAAAGCGTCTTGAAACATATTTAAATGATAATAAGACTCCCCTTGCCAATAATATGCATCATAAAATAACTGATTTTTCTCTCCTACACTTATAGATTTATTAAAATAAGTAACTGCATCTTCATATAGTCCATCATTATATAATTGTACACCTTTATGAAAGCATATTTTTTGATACTGTTCCTTAACCCCTTGGTCGATAAAATTACTTTCTTCTAAAATATTTATCGCCTCATCATAATTGCGAGTATTTAAATGGAGATTAGCTAAACAATTATATATCTCCCCGACATATTCAGAATTAGGATATGTATTTAAAAATTTTAACAAATATTCATGAGCACCATATAATGGACTTGGATTTTCATAACACAATATAACAAATTGGTAAAATGCATCATGCTGAATTAAAGAATCCATATTTAATAAGGATGCTGAGCGAAATGCATTCATAGCTTCAGTTCTGTTTTCTATTCTTTTATAACTATCCCCTAAATAATAAAACGCATATTGTGCAATACTATCCTTTTCATTAGCGATAATCTTATTTAAGTGGTTAATCGAAAACCCATAAAGACCTTTTTTATAATATGCAATACCGATTTGATATAACTGATCCCTAGTTAATACTCCCTTTAATTCCTTATATTCTTCAAAATAAGCAATGGCTGGATCATATTCATGCAGTTGATATAAAGACTGTGCCTGTAATAAAACTAAGTCCTCATAATAATCTAACTCACTATCATTTAATACCGAATTTAAATAATTAACTAACTGATCATATTTATTAAGATTAAATAAAGTTTGAGATATAAAATATGGAACCTGCTTACTATACTTTTGTGTTGTTTTTAAACTTTCAAATCCATCTAGTGCTAATTCAAATTTTTTTTGAAGATATAAAATATAAGAATTATAAAAAATTGCATCTTCCCTATATAGACTATTAAAATCAACAATTAGTTCATAAAAACTATTCTGCGCTAACTCATGATTTTCTATTTTATAAGCACTATAGCCTAAATAAAAAAATGCAACACTCTTCTTGTTCCCAAACAATTTATATAGATTTAACTCACTAAGTAAGTTGACCACTTCTTTATATTTCTTCTTTTCAAAAAAATATTCACTCATAAAAAAAATAGCATTCTCCTTTTTGTTACTGAATGGAAATTGTGTTATAAAATCATCGTATAAATACTCTGTATCATGGTGATAAAGGTTCAATGCAGATAAAAACAGATAATAATGTGCATATTCTAGATTCAATAGATTTTGATTATTATCATCATTAACGATGTTACCAAACTGTTCTCTAGCACAGATATAGTCTTTTTCTAAAAAGCACAACAAACCTCTATTATAATCTTGAGATAATAATAATAGTGGGGTCAGAAGAAAAAGCAATAATTTATTACACATAATTTATTTCAAACATAAACTTTATTTTTTAATGTACAACGAGTATAGATAGTGTTATATTTCAACAAATTAATTAACATGACATTTTTAGATTATTTTATTTAATTTAAATTTGTGTAAAATTCCAACTCTAAGACCAGCTAAATTGAACACAACTGAATCTATCATTAAATTAAAGAATGCCCAGATATATCAAAGGCAACATTTAATACTGAAAGATGTATCTTTTGAAATTAAAAAGGGGGAATTTGTATATCTAATTGGTAAAACTGGGAGCGGTAAAAGTAGTTTATTAAAAACCTTATATGGTGATTTAAAATTAATAGAAGGGCATGGCCATATTGTCAATTACAATTTAAAACTACTGAAAGAAAAAGATATTCCTTTTTTAAGAAGGAAAATTGGTGTTATTTTTCAAGACTTTCAACTACTAGAAGACCGAACAATTGAAGAAAATTTGCTATTTGTCATGTATGCAACAGATTGGAAAGATGTAAAGAAAATAAAAAAAAGATTACACGAAGTATTAGAACTAGTAAAAATGACAACAAAAGGTCATAAAATGCCACATCAATTATCCGGAGGAGAACAACAAAGGATTGCTATTGCTAGAGCATTTATAAATAACCCAGAGTTGATATTGGCTGATGAACCAACAGGTAATTTAGACCCAGAGACATCGGAAGAAATTATTCAATTATTACAAAATATATCATCACAAAAAACAGTACTAATGGCATCACACGACAAGTATTTAATGGATCGTTTTCCAAAAAGAACAATTAGGTGCGCACAAAATCATGTTTGTGAAGAATAAATTGAACTTATCTATTTTAATACCTTGTTATAACTGGAATGTATATGAATTCATACATAAAATCCATGTATTATGTCAACATGAAGATGGATTAAATCAATTTGAAATTATTTGTATAGAAGATGCATCTCCAATGCTTTTCGCAAACCAAAAAATCAATAGTCTTCAATACGTTAAATATGAAAAATTAAACAAAAATATAGGTCGCTCAAGAATTAGGAATTTAATGGCTAAAAAAGCACAGTATGAATGGCTATTATTCATTGATGCTGATTCCAAGTTATCTGACAATTTTTTTATAAAAAAATACATTCAAGCAATCCAACAAAACGATACGTGTGAAAATGTAATTTTTTATGGAGGCACATTATACCTAAAGAAACAACCTGAAAAAGATAAAATACTCCATTGGAAATATGGCACAAAAATAGAATCAAAAAGAAAAAAAGAGTGTTTTTCATCACATCATTTTTTAATGCAAAAAAAAATATTCTCAACTAAAGAAATGAAAAAAGTTGAATTTAACGAATCTATTTCTTCATACGGATATGAAGATGTACTATTTATAATTGAGAATAAGCTGAAACCTGTTTACATTGAGAATCACTTATATCATTTAGGTTTAAAAAATACTAGGAAATTTATAAGTGATACTGAACATGCATTAAAAAATCTGATTCACCAATCCAAAAAGAATAGAGGAGTCAATACTCAAATTAAAATATTAAAAATAGATAGATTACTGTCGACATTATATTTAAATAGAATAATGATTTTATTTTTTAGAGTATTCAAGAACTCGATTATTAAAAATTTATATTCCAATAGACCTTCGATATTAATACTCCAATGTTATAAATTAGGTTATTTTTTAACAGAAAAGAGAGCAATTAGTTAAAAAACGGTAGTAATTTTTTTTCTTCTTCCTCCCAACAATATTCTTGTTTTGCACGCAATAAATGTTCTAACCAATTTGATCTAGGAATAGCAAGGAGTTTATTAATCTGGTTTGAGACCACTTTTGCATTTCTCGCCTCCAAGAGTTCACCAATTGGATAAGAATCTATAATCTTTTTAAATTCTGGCAAATCACTAACTAAAATAGGTATTTCAGCATTTATGTAATCAAAAATTTTATTAGGCAAAGAATACCTATATGCTAGACATGTATCTGACTCAAAAGAAAGACCCAAGTCAGCTTTTTTTGTAATATCAAATAATGCGTCAAAAGACACTCTACCAAAAAATACAACTTTACTCATTAGATTTAATTCATTAGCATATGTAATCATATCTTCTAAAATATCACCCCCACCAACAATATATAATTTAGCATCAATATATTTCATCGACTGAATCATTAATTCAATGCCGCGATCTTTATTAACAGCTCCTTGATATATAAGAATTTTGTTTTTATTTTTCATCTTATAAGTAGATTTTTTTTGTCTAGGAAAATTTGAAACTACAGACATATCTACACCATATTTACCATTGTAATAATTCGCTATACTTTCACTAACAGTATACATATACTTTACTCTTTTTAAAAGCATTGACTCTATCGAAAGCCAAATGAATTTTACCACAGGCCTATTTAGTAATTCAGGGACTTCTGGAAACAACTCATGACTATCATATACTAACTTTACATTTTTTAATTTAGAAGCTAAAAAATTAGCACACAAAGTGTCCAAATCATTAGATAAAAAAATATCTCCCCTATGTCTCATCAAGAAAAAGAAAAGCCTCACATTAAATTCTAAATAAAAGAAAAACCCCTTTTTAAATAACATCGTAAATCTATATAGGGTATATTTTCTATTATTTAAAACTGTATGATTTTTTGAAACTGCACCTAATAAAATAACTGAAAACCCAGCATTTAAAAGAGAAGTAGCCACTTTATTGACACGCTGATCTGTTGTCAAATCATTAGTCACTGAAATAATAACTTTTTTCAATTTTATTTGATTACATTAATTAAAGTCTAATAACACAAAAGAAATTATATTAGCAGTATGAATATAATAAATTCTCAATCATTACTAGATTATAACACATTTAAAGTAGATGTATCGGCTGATTTATTTAAAATTATTGACAATGAAGAACAACTGCAAAAATTACTCGAAGACAAAAGAGTAAGTAAACAAAAAAAAATGATTCTAGGTGGAGGAAGCAATATTCTGTTTACAAAAAACTTTAATGGCCTAGTAATTCATAATCAAATAAGAGGGATTCAGATTGTATCAGAAAATAAAGAAAATGTAGAAATCAAAGTGGGTGCTGGTGAAGTCTGGGATGATTTAGTAGCCTGGACGACAAAACATAATTACTATGGCATAGAGAACCTATCTTTAATACCTGGATCTGTTGGAGCAGCACCAATCCAAAATATTGGAGCATATGGTTCTGAATTAAAAGACACGTTTCAACAACTAGAAGCAATTGATTTAAAAACAAAAGATAAAATTATATTTAATAAATCGGATTGCCGATTTGGATACAGAGATTCTATATTCAAAAAAGAATTAAAAAATAGATTTATAATAACAAATGTCTATTTGAAACTAACAAAGATTAAAGGCATCAACCTTAGTTATAAAATATTAAAAGACAATATAGAAACTGCCAATTTAAAAAGTGAAGATGTTCGAAAAATCATAATTAATATTAGAAATAGTAAATTGCCAAATCCGAAAAAAATAGGAAATGCTGGAAGTTTTTTTAAAAATCCAATACTAGAAAAACCCCAATTTAAAACACTCCAAAAAAAATATCCAGAAATACCATTCTTTGAAGAGTCAAAAATTAAAGTTCCAGCAGGATGGCTCATTGAAAAATTAAATTGGAAGGGGCACAAAGAAAAAAATTGTGGAGTATATTCGAAACATGCTCTTATTATCATCAATAACAATAACGCAACTGGTTTAGAAATTAAAAATCTTGCAGAAAAAATTAAAGAAAGCGTATATCAAAAATTTAATATTCTGTTGGAAGAAGAAGTGACAATTATATGAATACAATTATTATTTCAATTTTACTATTAAGTCTTGGTTTAGCAGGACTTTGCATTAAGATACTATTACAGAAGAATGGAAAATTTTCAGGCACCTGTGCTAGTAATAATCCATTTCTTAATAAAAATGGAGAAAAATGCAGTTACTGTGGAGCGGAAACAGCCGATCAATGTAAAAAAGAGGCAAATCCTGGTGAAAAATAAGAAAGTGTGTCGCTATTTTCAACATAAATAAGACATCCCATAATATTATTTTTATTTAAAAAATCTTTTGCATCTTTAAAGCCAAAAGACATACAGGCAGTAGCATAGGCATCTGCACTCATGCAGTCATTAAATAGGATTGTAGCACTAATGAGTTTATTGCTAGTTGGCTTTAATGTTTTTGGACTAATAGTATGATTGATTCTCATGGTATCCCGATAATAATAATTTCGATATGACCCTGATGTTGCAAGTGAGATATTATTCAAATTCAAAATAAATGCAAAATCTCTTTTTTTATCTGTAGGCTCATCAACACCGATTCTCCACCCTTTACCTAAATTATCTCCGACACAAGCAACCTCTCCACCAACCTCAATCATAAAGTCGTTAACACCTAATTTAGAAGAAAAAAAGTTACTAAGATAATCAACTGAAAATCCCTGAGCAATTCCATTTAAATCAATTAAAACAGAATCCGATTTAATTAATTTATTTTCGGTCAACAATATTTTATCACAACCCACTAAATATTCAGATGAATCAAAATAATGGGCATTATTTTCATCGATTTTATTTGGCCCAAACCCCCAATATTGAACAAAGGGAGCAATAGTAACGTCAAACACCCCACCTGTTTCATGACAAATTTGGATAGATCGATCAAGGACTTGGTAAATTAATGAATCTAAAACAATATCGTAACCTTGATTTAATAAACTAATAGTAGAATTATTAATATATGTTGACATTGATAAATCTATATTTCTTAATAACTCATCTACTATAGAAGGATCTATTTCATGTAAATGGTGATACTTAATATTATAAGTTGTTCCTTGGGTATAACCACTTATTGTATAAGTTTTTTCATGTTGCTGACAAAATATAAAAAGTGTAAAAAATACAAATAAAAGAATTCTATTCGCCAAAATCATCAAAATCTACATTTTCTTCTGGGATACCCCAATCATCACACATTTTGAGAATGGCCTGATTCATCAATGGAGGCCCACAAAAATATACTTCTATATCTTCTGGAGATTCATGCAATTTAAAATGATGTTCAATAACAGTTTCATGAATAAAACCTACAAAACCATCACCTTCATCATCAAGAGTTTTTTTCTCTATCCAGTTATCCTCTGGCAAAGGCTCTGATAATGCAACATGAAATTTGAAATTCGGAAATTCTTTTTCGATAGATCTAAAATCATCTAAATAAAATAATTCCCTCTTGGATCGTCCACCATAAAAGAATGTCACTTTCCGTTTAGTTTTTAACGTATGAAAAAGATGAAACAAATGTGATCTCATAGGAGCCATACCAGCACCACCACCAATGTACACCATTTCATTTTCAGTTTCTTTAATAAAGAATTCGCCATATGGACCTGAAACTGTAACCTTATCTCCTGCTTTTAATGAATAAACATATGAAGAGCAAACTCCCGGATTAACATTCATCCAAGTATTTTTAGACCTATCCCATGGTGGAGTTGCTATTCTTATATTGAGCATCACAATATTACCTTCCGCAGGATGGTTTGCCATAGAATAAGCCCGAAACACAGGCTCATCATTTTTCATGTTTAAATTCCATAAATCAAATTTATCCCATTCACCTTTAAATTTATCAGGCCCCGATGGATCATTTGGGTGAGGTGCTATATCAATATCACTATATGGGACCTCTATTTCTGGAACATCAATTTGGATATAACCTCCAGCCTTAAAATCAAGTGCTTCACCCTCTGGCAGTTTAACAACAAATTCTTTAATAAAAGAAGCTACACTGTAATTAGAAACCACCTCACATTCCCATTTTTTAATACCAAAAATCTCGTCAGGAATATTGATATCCATATCATTCTTTATTTTTACTTGACAACCTAATCGCCAATTATCTTGAATTTCTTTTCTAGTAAAATAAGGTTTTTCTGTAGGGAGTATTTCACCACCACCTGAATTTACCTGACATTTACACATAGCACATGTACCACCACCACCACATGCAGATGGAAGAAAAATTTTGTTATCTCCCAATGTACCTAAAATCGTGCCACCAGGATTAATCTTGATATTCTCTTGCCCATTAATTGTTAACGTCACCTCTCCAGATGGCAAAAGTTGAGATTTCGCAAATAATAACACACTCACTAAAGTAAGTATGACAATTAAAAAAAATAAAACCGCGGAAATTATAGTATATATCATAATTAAATTTTTATGCCCATAAAACACATAAATGCTATACCCATTAAGCCTGTAATAATATAAGTAATGCCCAATCCCCTAAGAGGAGCTGGAACATTAGAATATCTAATTTTTTCTCTTATAGCTGCAATAGCCACAATAGCTAAATACCAACCAACACCAGATCCTAATGCAAAGGAAGTGGCCTCTATAATAGTCGAATACTGTCTTTCTTGCATAAAAAGAGCACCCCCTAAAATCGAACAATTAACTGCTATTAATGGTAAAAATATTCCAAGTGAACTATATAGTGCAGGAGAAAACCGCTCAATAATCATCTCTACAAGTTGTACCATCGCAGAAACAACTGCAATAAACATAATTAAGCTTAAAACATTTAAATCTACATCAATGAAATTTTGACCTAGCCATTCTAATGCCCCTGCTTTTAAAACTTGATTCTCTAAAATATAGTTTACTGGAACTGTAATTCCTAAAACAAAAATCACTGCTAATCCTAAGCCATTTGCCGTAGTAACTGTTTTAGATACCGCTAAATAAGAACACATACCAAGAAAATATGCGAAAATCATATTTTCAATAAAAACACCTTTTATAAAAATATTAACTAAATCCATATTTAATTTTCTTCTATTAATTCATTATTCCTAGATCTTTGAATCCAGATAATTAAACCCACAATAATTAAGGCCATCGGAGGTAAAATCATTAAATTATTATTCATATAACCCATTTCATATAAATATGAAAATCCTGGTATTTCATAACCCATCAATTTACCCGAACCGAGTAATTCTCTGAAAAAAGCAACTGCAACTAAAATCCAACCATAACCAAGAGCATTGCCTAAGGCATCTAAAAAAGATTCCCAAACCTTATTACCCATAGCAAATGCCTCTAATCTACCCATAATAATACAATTGGTAATGATTAATCCAATAAAAACAGAGAGCTGTTCAGAGGCATCTGGCAAAAATGCTTTTAATATTTGATCCACTAATGCTACTAACGAAGCAACTACTAACAACTGCACAATAATTCGAATTCTATTAGGTATATGATTTCTTAATATAGATATTAGCATACTAGCCGAAATCATTACAAAAATAACAGCCAAAGTCATAACAAATGCATTTTGTAGCTGAGTGGTAATAGCAAGAGCTGAACAAATACCCAAAACCTGAATAGTAATAGGATTCTGATCACTCATTGGATCAGAAATTAATTTTTGATGTTGTTTAGTAAAAAACCCTTTTTTCATGATATATTATTAATTATAAATCTATTGTATTAACTGCAGAATCTACAACTAAACTATCTACCTTAATAGAAGAAAAATAATTGTTATAAATAATTAATGTATTATATAACATATCAGCAACACCATCACTAGTAATAGTACCACCTGTAATACCATCTACTTGATGGAAATTGCCTTCTTCTGCCCCACCTTTTTTGACCTCAATAGAGACAAATTCTCCTTTTGTATTAATTATATGTTTTCCTTTAAAAGGTACTTCAAAAAAATCAGTATTTATTTCTGCACCTAAACCTGGAGTCTCAGTTTTATGATCAAATACAGCACCAAAAATAGTCTTATAATCATTTTCTAATGCTACAAATCCCCAAACTGGGCCCCATAGACCAGAACCTACCATCGGAACAATCACATATTCATTATTGTCTTTTCTAGCGTTAAACATTGGATATTTTTTATCTTCTGGTTTCAAGGTCTTATCTCTATATTGAAATAAAACATCTATATCAAAAGCACTACCCTTGATAATATGTCCCTGATAATCGATAATAGTTTCATCATAAATATATTCAGCATATTTTTCATTTGCATTGGTTCTGGTTGCATCTACACCAATAGCACTTAAAATATCAATCATTTTTTTATCAGCTTTATTTTTCTTTTTCATTGGCTGTAGTAATTCAGAAGTAACCGCCAGTCCAATTCCTATAACCAAGACCATCAAAATAGCAAATGAAAATGTATATAGATTACTTTCTTTATTCATTATTTCTGAATTCTTTTTAATCTCCGATTAATATTTGCTTGTACAACATAATGATCTATGAGTGGAGCCATCACATTCATAAAGAGAATTGCAACCATAACACCCTCTGGATATGCAGGATTCACAACTCTAATTAGAATTGATAACACACCACATAAAAAACCATAAATAAATTTACCCTGATTAGTTTGTGCTGCAGAAACAGGATCTGTAGCCATAAACACCATACCAAAGAAAAATCCACCAACACATAATTGATGAATGGCAGGTAAAGACATAAATAAGTTAACATCAAGTAAATTAAATATATAGGCCATCAATAAGCCACCTAAAAACATAGAACTCATAATTATACGAGAACCAACTCCAGTAAACAAGAGAATAAATGCACCAATTAAAATAGCGACAACCGAAGTTTCTCCAACCGAACCAGGTATAGTGCCTATAAAAGAATTATATAAGCTATACATGCCTTCTGATGAAAAGAGCTGATTAAATACACTCTGATTGCTAACAACGTCTAGTTTAGATAAAGATGCTAATTCACCTAGTGCAGTTTCTCCTGAAATCGCATCGATAGTTTCACCATTATGAACCCATACCTTGTCTCCAGACATTTTAGTTGGATATGCAAAAAATATAAATGCCCTAGCAGTAAGAGCTGGATTCAAAATATTCATACCTGTACCACCAAATACTTCTTTTCCTATTACCACAGCAAAAATAACTGATAAAGCTAACATCCAAAGTGGGACATCTATTGGCATCACTAAAGGTATTAACATCCCCGTAACAAGATAACCTTCATTAACTTGATGCTTTCGACTAACAGCAAACGCAAATTCAACACTTAAGCCAACCACATAAGACACAATAATTAAAGGCAAAACTTTCCAAAAACCAAATAAAAAGTGATCCCACATAGAATATATATCTTGATAACCTGCCATTCCTAATGTTAATTGAGAATGATACTGGTAACCGGTATTCCACATACCAAATATTAAACATGGCAATAATGCAATAATAACAAGCACCATAGTTCTTTTTAAATCTATAGAATCTCTAATATGAGCACCCTCCGAAGATGTGTGATTAGGTACAAATAAAAAAGTTTCAAAAGCATCATAGGCTGGATATAATTTATGTAGCTTACCCCCTTTTTCAAAGTTTGGCTTAATTGTTTTTAATATATTCTTCATTAACTTCATTAACTACACTCTTTTTTTATTATATCAAGACCTCTTTGAATAATACTTTGCACCGGGACCTTAGATGTACATGCAAATTCACATAATGCGAAATCTTCCGGATGAACTTCATAAATACCTAAATTTTCCATGAGCTCAATATCTTCGATTAAAATAGCTTTAATAAGTTGAACAGGAAAAACATCTATTGGCATATATTGTTCATATTGCCCTGTCATTACAAAAGCTCTTTCTTCTCCGTGCGTATTGGAATCTAATTCATATTCTTTTTTGGAACTAAGCCAAGAGAAAAAAGTTCTAGACAAACTATATTTAGATAAGCCGGGTAAAAGCCAACCCAAAAATTCATTATAATCTCCCTCTGGGATAACAGAAACTTGAAAATCATAAAAACCAATATAACCATCCTCTTTAATCCTTGTGCCAGTCAACACATTTCCACTAATAAATCTTTTTTCTCCATCTATTAAATTATCTTTAACAAGATCTTTGATTGACATTCCTTGAAGCACCCTATAGTATCTAGTCTTCTTTATCTTAGAGCCTGTTAAAACAATAATTTTTGACGCATCATATTTTCCATCTTTAAAAAATCTTGCAATTGAAATAACATCTTGAGGATTTAAGCACCAAACAATATCTCCTTTATTGATTGGGTCAATATGATGAATTTGAACACCAACATTCCCAGCTGGATGAGGGCCATATATATTATTTATCTGAACACCTTTAGCACCGCTAAAACATTTTGCAGCATTAGAATTTCCATCTAAATTTAGATGTGTTGTTCCAGAAGAAAGCTGTGTGACAATATCTAAGCCCAATTGAAATAACTCAGTATCTCCATGAAAAATAAAATCATTATCTGGTGCTAATGGAGAAGAATCGAATCCAGAAATAAAAATGGATTTAGGAACATCATTTGGATTAGCAATAGTCCCAAAAGGCCGTTGTCGAATCAATGGCCAAAGTCCTGCCAATAAAAGGTCATTGATAATAACTTCCCTATTTAAACTAACTAAATTCCTTTTTTCAAATTCTTTATACTTTATCTCTAAATCACTCTCCACTACTATCTCAAGAATTTTCCGCTTATCACCTCTAACGATGTCAGCAATAACCCCACTGACTGGAGAAGTAAATTTAATGAGATCATTATTTTTATCGTAAAATAATACGTCCCCCGCAGCTACAATATCACCTATTTTGACAGCCATTTTTGGAACAACAAGATGAAAGTCCGAAGGCTTAATAGCATACAAGGTAGAGTTTTGGATATTACCATAGACTCTATCAGCAACTCCTTTCAGTTTTATATTTGCTCCTTTTGAAATTTTTACGTCCATTGAAAATACTTAAAATAGTATATGTTGTTTTTATTAAAAAAAACAATGAGCAAAATTAAAAAAATATCAACACGGAATTATGTTTAAGTATGTAAATTTGCTGTAAATTTTAAATATTTTTATCAACTATGTTAATAACATACCTTCGTGTCCACATAATTCTTATATTTTTTATCACTTTTGCGAATTCACAATCTTTTGACATATACGATTCATCTATTAAGTTAACAGACCATAATTACAACTTAACTAAAGACTCATCTTTAACCGCTTTGTATCAATATCCAAAATCTGTAAAACTAGAAAACAAAACTAATGAACTACTTGACCCTATCATTATGCTTAATTCATCTGAAAGCCTCCAATTATCTTTTGATATTTTAAATAATGATGTGAGAAGTTACGCGTACACATTTATACATTGTGATTCAAATTGGGAATATTCAGATATGATTCAAACTGATTATTTAACAGGATTTTATGATAATTATATTGAACATTATGAATACTCTTTTAATACACTATCTGAGTATGTTCATTATAATTTTGAGTTCCCTAACGCACATGTTAATTTTAAAAAATCCGGGAACTATGTAGTGCTAGTATATGATAATGAGCAGAACATCCCTATAATCACCAAAAGATTTATGATCTATGAAGATATTTTATTAGTGGAAATGAATATTAAAAAAGCGACATTGGCTAAGGATCAAAAAGATAAACAAGAAATTAATTTTTTCATAGGAGATTATAAAAAATTAAATATTACTAATCCACATACCGATCTAAAAATTATTATTCAAAAAAATGACGAATGGAAAAATATAAAAACTAACCCAACACCAAGTTTCATAAACAATGAAAAAATAGAATATGAGCACCAAGAAGCATTATTATTCCTAGGCGGAAATGAATACTTAGATTTTGACATAAAAAGTCTACGATATTATGGAAAAAACGTTCAATCAATAGAAAAAAAAAATATACAAGGTTCTCCTATCTATTATGTGTTAATACAAGAAGATGTTGAAAAAACATCTAAGTATTATGACTTTAAATATGACTTAAATGGGAAATATATTTTATCTGTTGCCGAGAACAGAGAGCAATCAACAGAGGGTGAATATGCATTAGTAAAATTTGTATTAAAGAGCAAACAGAGAGAAAACAGCAATATATATATATATGGCGAATTAACTAATTGGAATATTATAGAAGAAGCTCAGATGAATTATAATCAAAAAGATCAACATTATTATGGCTTTTTATATTTAAAACAAGGTTATTATAATTACCAATATATTGTACAAGACAAAAAGCACCTATATGTACTAGGAGGAAATTACCACGAAACACGTAATGAATATTCTATATACATATACCATACACCAGTATGGAGTAACTATGATCGACTTGTAGGTATAGCAAAAAGCACATCAAATTCATTGAACTAATTGAATTATTGTTAATTTTATATCACTGATTATCTTATACTTAACAATATCATGAAAAATAATATATCTAGACCGCCAATTCCACAATGTGAGCCTGTTAAATCTTATGCTACTGACACCCCCGAACGAAAAGAAGTTCAAAAAATGTACAAACAAGCTATGACCAATTTTATAGACATACCAATGTGGATCAATGGCAAAAATGTAAAATCAAAAATACAAAAGAAAATATTTCCACCTCACAATCACAAACATGCTGTCGGATTATATTATGAGGGAAAAACTGAACATGTCCAAAGCGCAATTAAAGCAGCAATAGCATCAAAAAAAGAATGGGAAGACACAAGCTGGGAAGACAGAGCATCTATTTTTCTAAAAGCAGCAGAGCTATTAGCCGGTCCATATAGACAAAAAATGAATGTAGCTACTATGATTGGGCAATCTAAAAACATATTTCAAGCCGAAATAGATGCTGCATGTGAATTAATTGATTTTTTAAGATTTAATGTCAAATTTCTATATGATATCTATACTCAACAACCCGAATCAGCTAAAGGAATTTGGAATAGACTAGAATATAGACCGCTAGAAGGTTTTGTTTATGCAATAACACCTTTTAATTTTACATCAATAGCTGCCAATTTGTGTATTGCTCCAGCATTAATGGGAAACACAGTGGTATGGAAACCTTCAGAGAGTCAAATTTATTCAGCCAAAGTGATTATTGATCTATTCAAAGAAGCCGGATTACCAGACGGAGTTATTAATGTCATTTATGCTGAACCGATCATGACTAGTAAAATTATTTTTTCTCACCCTGATTTTGCAGGAGTACATTTCACAGGATCAACCGAGGTTTTTAAAAATATATGGAAGACCATAGGAAACAACATTAATTGCTACAAAAACTATCCAAAGATAGTAGGTGAAACAGGTGGAAAGGATTTTATACTCGCACATAAATCTGCAAATACTAAAGAAGTAGTCACGGCCCTAATAAGAGGCGCTTTTGAATACCAAGGACAAAAATGCTCTGCTGCATCAAGAGCTTATTTACCTAAAAGTAAATGGAAGAATATAGAAAAAGAACTCCTTAAAGAATTACGCACAATCTCTGTCGGAGATCCTGGTGATTTCTCAAACTTCATCAATGCTGTGATTCATGAGAAGTCTTTCAATAAATTAAAAAACACTATTCAAAAAGTGAAAAAGGATAAAAATGCTAAAATTATCTTTGGAGGAACATGTGATAAATCAATAGGATATTTTATTGAGCCAACTGTCATTCTAACTAAAAAGGCAAATTTCATCACTATGAAAAAAGAATTGTTTGGCCCTGTATTAACTATATATGTATATGATGATAAAGATTTTAAAAAAACATTGAAATTAATTGATCAAACATCTGAATATGCGCTAACAGGAGCCATTTTTTCAAAAAACAGAAGCATTATTTCAGATGCACTGAAAGAATTAAAAATGGCGGCTGGAAATTTCTACATCAATGACAAACCAACAGGAGCGGTTGTTTCACAACAACCATTTGGTGGAGGAAGAGCTTCTGGAACCAACGATAAAGCAGGTTCGTATTTAAATCTGCTCCGATGGGTTTCCCCAAGAACTATAAAAGAAAATTTTGTTCCTGATAAAAATTACAGGTATCCATTTCTAAAGCAATGAAAGAAAAAATACTAACTCTATATAAAAAATTACCCTCATGGTCTAAAAATAGATACTTTATATCTTTTTTATTTTTTTTTATATGGATATTTTTTTTTGACACAAATTCTATTTTAACACAAATAGATCAAAAGCAAGAAATAAAAAAATTAAAAAAAGATAAAGAATACTATGAACAAGAAATAAAAAAGGATAAGGATATTATTAATATACTCTCTCAAGATTCACTAACACCTCAGCTTGAACAATATCTGAGAGAAAAATTATTTCTGTCAAAAGAAAATGAAGAAGTGTTCATAATTGAATAACATAAAGTATGAAAAAAAATATTTTTCTAACTAAATCTAAACTTTTCCAAAAACAAACAAAAAAAGACTGGAAGAATCTAAATTCTACTGAGAGATCACTGAACAATAATGATAAGAACACATATGATCCAATTTATTTTCAAGAAGAAAACAGTATTACAAAGACATTTAATAAAAATGGAAAGTGGGACATATGTGTAGAAATAGATATAAAAACCGAAAAGCAAGCAAATAAGGATGCCTTAAAAGCTTTAAAATATGGCGCAAACTCAATTTCTTTTCTAAACTTCAGCAATCAGAAATTAAGTCTAATTCTAAAAAATATCCAAATCGATATTGTGAAAATTAATTTTAAAGGTTTTAAAAATTTTAAAACACTTGCAAATAAGTTGATTAAATTAGGATTTAATAGATATGGGAAGGCACAATTACATAAATTAAAAGGTGTTTTTTACAATAGATATTTAGACCCTCATGACTTTTTATTCTTTTCAGAGCATCTACCTAATTATAGGTTTTTGAGTATTACAATCCAGTCTACTGAATTTACTCCAACTACATTAAAATATGAACATACTATTTTAGATAATTTTAAAAACACAAAAGTTACACCACTAAGTCATATAGTCTATTTATTTGAAATATCAAATAATTTTTTAATTGAAATAGCTAAAATACGTGCTTTTAGAATTGCATATAAAGAAAAATATCGACTTAGCCCATATATCAAATGCGTAGTGAGTCCAAAAAAAAATCAAATAAACCCTTTAATTGAGACAACCACACAATCTATAAGCTCTATTTTAGGAGGGTGCAATGAACTATTAATTAAGTCAAAAAAACTGAACATTGATCATGTCAAACAACAATTAATTTTAAAACATGAATCTTATCTAGACAAAGTCTCTGATCCACTACACGGAAGCTATTATATTGAAACCATCAGTCATTCAATGAATAAAATAAAAAAGACTTTAATTAAAACAGAACATGTAAAAATTGAAACATGGGATACTTTTGAGGGAATTAATATCAAGAAAAAATACTTGAAAAATGATATTGAGAACATAGACCATATTATTTTTGGGGCAGGAGAACCACCATTTCTAAGGGGACCATATAGCACTATGTATTGTCAAAAGAAATGGACGATACGTCAATACTCAGGATTCTCAACTGCAGAAGAATCCAATAAATTTTACAAGAAAAATCTAGCTAAAGGCCAAACAGGGCTATCGATAGCATTTGATCTCCCAACTCATCGAGGATATGATTCAGATCATGAACGCGTATTAGGCGATGTAGGAAAAGCTGGAGTGGCTATTGATAGCATGGATGACATGGCGCTATTGTTTGATGGTATTGATTTAAGTAAAACATCTGTGTCAATGACTATGAATGGAGCCGTAATACCAATTATGGCATTTTTTATAGCAATGGCTGAAAAAACAGATGTTCCACAGCATCAATTAAGAGGAACAATCCAAAATGATATTTTAAAAGAATTCATGGTCAGAAATACCTATATATATCCTCCAAAAGCATCTATGCGGATAATAAGAGATATCTTTAAATATACAGCTATTAATATGCCTAAATTTAACAGTATTAGTGTTAGTGGTTATCACATGCTAGAAGCAGGAGCAAGTGCAGATATAGAGGTAGCATATACTTTATGTGATGGATTAGAATATGTAAAGCATGGCCTTCAAGCTGGATTAAAAATAGATGATTTCGCACCGAGATTATCATTTTTTTGGGGCATTGGAATGAATTTCTTCATGGAAATTGCTAAGATGAGAGCTGCGCGAATACTATGGGCACAAATGATGGCCACCTTTAAGCCTAAAAACAAAAAATCATTAATGCTCCGATCACATTGTCAAACTTCTGGCTGGAGTTTAACAAAACAAAATCCTCAAAATAATATAACAAGAACCACGATTGAAGCCTTGGCTGCTGTTATGGGGGGAACTCAATCACTACATACCAATGCTCTAGATGAAGCTATTGCGCTACCAACAAATGAATCTGCTAAAATTGCTAGAGATACGCAAATATTCCTTCAGAATGACACGGATATATGTAGTGCTATTGATCCATTTGGCGGATCATACTACCTAGAAGTATTAACAAACGAAATCACAAAAAAAGCAAAACAACATATTGAGGAAATAGAGAAAATAGGAGGTATGGTAAAAGCAATAGAAGCTGGAATGCCAAAATTAAAAATAGAAGCATCTGCTATCAAAAGACAAGCAAAAATTGATAATGGCGAAAATTTAATTATTGGCTTAAATTGCTTTCAGGAACAAGATGTGGAAAAAATGAAAATCTTGCAAATTGATAATAAAAAGGTATTAAAAAATCAATTAAAAAGATTAAAAAAAATAAAAACAAACCGAGTGGAAATAGATGTACAAAAAAACCTAGAAAAAATCCAGAATGCATGTTTTTCAGAAAAAGAAAATTTACTATCTCTAGCTATTCAGGCAGCTAAATCAAAGGCCACATTAGGAGAAATTTCATATGCTTGTGAGATGGTATTTGATCGATATAAAGCAAAAACCAACATAAATTCAGGAATATACGCTATGGAAAAACAAAATGACAAGAACTTTATTTTAGCGAATCAACTTACCGATACTTTTAAAAAATCAACCGGAAGAAGACCAAGAATATTAGCAGCAAAATTAGGTCAAGATGGACATGATAGAGGCATCAAAATCATTGCCACTAGTTTTTCTGATATGGGATTTGATGTCGATATAGCTCCACTCTTTCAAACTCCAGAGGAAATAGTAAAACAAGCACTAGAAAACGATGTGCATATTATTGGCATATCATCCCTAGCGGGAGGTCATAAAACACTAATCCCAGAACTACTTAATAAGTTAAAGGATATTAAAAGAGATGATATTATTGTTATTCTAGGCGGAATCATACCTGAACAAGATTATCATTATTTACACAAAAAAGGAATCAAAAAAATATTTGGACCAGGGACAATAGTATCTGAAGCAGCTATTGACATTTTAAATATATTACTAAATAGATGCAAATAAAAGATTATTTAAACGGGATCACTAAAGGAGATATATCGATATTAGGCAAGGCTATTACATTAATTGAAAGCACATTAGAAACAGATAAGCAGAAAGCAGAAGAACTAGTAGAAAAATGTGCAAAATTAGGCGAAAAATCAATCCGATTAGGAATTAGTGGAACACCAGGCGTAGGAAAAAGTACTTTTATTGAATCTCTAGGGAGCTTATTAGTTGAACAGGGAAAAAAAGTTGCGATTCTTACAATTGATCCAAGTAGCACATTATCAAAAGGAAGTATATTAGGTGACAAAACAAGAATGCCAAAGTTAACTAATTCCAAGTTAGCTTTTATTCGTCCATCACCAAGCTCCGGGATATTAGGAGGAATTTCAAATACTACCAAAGACGCAATTACTATATGTGAAGCGGCTAAATTTAATGTTATTTTTATTGAAACAGTAGGAGTTGGACAATCCGAATCCATAGTAGAATCTATATCAGACTTATTTATATACTTAACACTTACACAAAATGGTGATCAATTACAATTTATAAAAAAGGGGGTGCTAGAATTAAGTGATATTATTTTAATTAACAAAGCAGATCAAGACCTAGAATTAGCAAAATCAACAAAACACATCTTACAAAACAGTATACAACACAATAAACAAAAAAAAGAACAAGTAGTATTTACATCTTCAGGATTAAGTGGCCTAAATGTGAAAGAAATCTGGAAACATATTTTATTTCTGCATGAAACAAAATATAAAAATGGAGAAATTCAAGAAAAAAGAAGACAACAACAAATACTTTGGTTTGAAACAATAATAGCAGAAGAATGCAAACAATTACTATCCAAAAACATAAAGTTTAAACAAATATTATCTGAATTTAAAAAAGAGACATTACATAACCCAAGAACAGTAGCTTTAAAAATTATAAACAAAATATTAAAGAAGCTTTGAAATAATATGTTGAGTACTAATACTTTCAGCCTCTGCCTTATAATTCTTAACTAATCGATGCGCTAAAACCCAGTTAGCAACATGTTGAACATCCTCAATATCTGGAGAATATTTCCCAGCTAAAAGAGCATTAATTTTTGATCCTAAAATAAGATATTGTGATGCTCTAGGACCAGCACCAAAATTAATATACTTATTTATATAGTCAGAGGAATTATCTCTGTTAGGACGTGTTTTTTGGACCAATTCAACAGCATATCGGATTACATTATCATTAACAGGTATATTTAAAACCAAATTTTGGTACTTTAGAATATCTGTAACAGAAAAAAGCTGTTTCACTTCTTCCATTTTAGATAATGTTGTGCGTTTTACAATATCAATTTCTTCATCAATATTAGGGTAATCTAAAAATACACTATACATAAAACGGTCTAATTGCGCCTCTGGCAAAGGATAGGTTCCCTCTTGCTCAATTGGGTTTTGAGTCGCTAAAACAAAAAAAGGCAATGACATTTTGTAAGTAGCACCACCAACAGTAACTGATTTTTCTTCCATAGCTTCTAATAAAGCAGACTGAGTTTTCGGTGGTGTCCTATTAATTTCATCTGCAAGCAGAACATTACAAAATATAGGCCCTTTAATAAATTCAAATTCTTTTTTCTGTGTCAGAATATCATTACCAATAATATCCGAAGGCATTAAATCAGGTGTAAATTGAATCCTATTAAATTGAAGGCCTAGTATTTTAGAAATCGTATTAACAAGTAATGTTTTTGCTAAACCTGGGACTCCTATTAATAGAGCGTGACCACCAACAAAAATAGTACTTAATATCTGCTTCACGGCCTCATCTTGACCAACAATAACTTTTGAAATCTCACGAGTTGTTGCCTCATATTTTTGGACTAAACTTTTAACTAGTTCTAAATTTTGATTATTAGAATTATCATTCATGACTTAATAAATTATTGTAAAAATTATAATTATACATATTTTCATACGTATGTACATATACATCTTGAATCTTAAGTTTATACCATTTTTTTAACTCTCTATCCTCTTTTATTTGAGAATAAAGATTTTTTAAAAACGGATAATCATCTTTTAAATTTGCAACATGCTCATTAGTTTTAGAAATTAATTTAATAATCCTATATGCTTCCTGACCATCTGGCAATTTAATATACATCGGAGCTGTTAAAGAATCAACAGATAGATCCTTGATTTCATTTAATAATGATATATCTAATTTTTCTAATTCTGATATCGAGAAATAAGAATTATTTTTATTAGGGTTAATTAATACCCCCCCATTATACTTCGTGTTATCATCAGCAGAAAATTCTTTTGCTGCTTCAGAAAAACTCATTGTATTATCAATAATTTTATTTTTTAGTGACTCTAAAAACTCTTTTGCCACTATCATATCATTATTCGAAATTTTAGGTGTCATCAAAATATGACGAACATCTATTTCATTACCACGACGATCTATTAGTTGTACTATATGATATCCAAATTGTGTTTCAAAGACTTCTGATACTTCATCAATATCTAAACTGAAAGCTACAGCTTCAAATTCTTTTACAAAGAAACCTTTTTTAATATTAAAATACCCCCCCCCATTTCTCGAAGAACCAGGATCTTCTGAGTAAAGTATAGCCATTGTGGAAAAATCAGCACCTTTTAAAATTCGATTTCTCAAATCTTCTAACTTTGACAATGTTTCTTCAATAGCCAAATTCGACGCATTGGGTTTTTTTAATATTTGTGCAATTTGAAACTGAGTTTCAACCAAAGGTATACTATCCACATGAAGCTCATTGTAAAATGTTTCAATTTCTAGAGGAGAAACATCAATATTTTTAACGATCTCATATTGCATTTTCTGAATCAAAAGTTGATCTTCAACAATAGGTTTCAATTCATCCTTTAGTTCAATGATTGATTTTTTAAAATAACTTTCCACTTTTTCTTTCGATCCTAATTGTTCTTCAAAAAATAAAATCCTTTGATTTAATGTGTTATCAATTTCAGCAGGATCAATAATAAGGCTATCAACTGCTGCAAAATGAAGTAAGGTTTTTTGAAAAAACAATTCTTCAATCACTTTTTCTCTTAAATTAGGATCATCAAAACCCTGTGTTTGATACTGATTTATCTGATTATTTATATCACTGTGAAAAATAACATGATCACCAATAATAGCAAAAATGCCATCAACCAATACAGATGATCCCTGTTTAATATTTTGAGCCTGTATAAAATTTAGACAAATTAAACAAACTAAATAAACATATCTATTCATAGATTTCAAAATTATTATTTTCAATTGCCTCTTCAATTAATTTTTGCTCAATATGGTAAAAAATTTCTTTTTTTCTTTTATTCAAGAGTATTTTTTGAATCATTGAAGATACATATTTTAACGGTGACGAACTCCCTTTTAGTTTAAAATCTTGAACAAAGATAAAATAACTATATATCGAATCCTTAAACTCAAAACGCTTATTCTTTCTTAACACCTTCCTCGCATCTAATAGTTTTTCTTGCTCTTTCTCGGGAAGTTGTTGAATAAAATCGCGCCAACCTATCCACGACACATCTCCTAAAAAATATCTTTCTGCAAATTGAATACAATAATCCTCTAACTCCATTAATTTATCTTCTGATAGAAGATCATAGTTTTCAACCACAAAATCCAAATTAGGTGCCACATTTCTAATTTTAATATAATTTAATTTGACAATGTCTTCCTTTAATTGGAAATTTTGAAGATTAGCAGTATAATAACTCATAATCAAGGAATCCTGAATTAACGTATCTAAATAAGTTTGAATGACCGCCTCCTTATAGTAGTGTGTCAATAAAGATTCCCTATATAAACTTACCAAACTATCAATATATAATGGCTCATTTTTGAAATTATATTGCGCTTTTTTAAGTAATAATTTTTTTGCAGCCCACTGATTAGAGAAATTATGAAGTAACAACATACTGTCTTTTTTAGTATTGTTTTCAAAATATGGAATTTCATCTAAATAGAGATGATCATCAAAAACTCTAGCAACAACAATACGATCAGAAGAATTTGTTTGGCAAGCAAGAAAAAGCCAAAGAAATAATACGGAAATTAATTTATTAATTATTCCCATCTAAAGGCTTGATTTCTGTAGTATATATTTGACCATTCCAACCAAAGTACACATCACTAGAATAACCAAATATTTGGCCAGCCAGCTGAAAACAAGACATAAAGCCTTCACAATTAAATAGCCTAACATCATCTCCAAAAGAAGAGTTGTCTGACACGACACTTTGATTCTTAACTAGATTGAATAAATCCATATTAATATTAACAGGATACTGAGTACGCAATTCTTTTAGCCAATCTTTCTCTAATAAACTTTGATAATCTGAAATAACAATACCCTTTATATCTTCCAAATCTTTAACGGATGCTGGAATTATATCTACTAAAACAATAATTTGATTATTGTCAGAGGATACAATAATATCACCTTTTTTTAACAATGATAAATTCAAAGAAAATAATTGATCATCGACTATAGAATTATCACCTTTTTCAAAAACACCATCTTCAACCGATAAATTCAATGATGAATCCTTATTTATTTTTACCATCAATTCTTCGTCTTTGTCTTTAAATCGATTTAAATAGCGTAAAACTCGTTTTTTTATTTTTTCATCTTTTGCAGTATAAATTTTAACTGAAACACGATCAGACCACATATAATTAGTGTTATTTTTTGCATAAAAATTTAATAAACCAACTGTATCTTGGATTGCTTTATTCCACACTTTCTCTTCAGATAGATTAAAAAGTAATATACCATCATGATACTCGTTAATTAACAATCGAAAATCATCATGTTTTTCTTCTAAATTCTTCATTTCAATATCTAAAATCTTTTGTTCCTTAAAAGTCTTATATAATTGATCAACAATTAGTTCAATATCACTATTATTGGATAGTTTACTTCGATATGCAATTAAATACTCTGCAAAATCTTTTTGATAAACATATCTTTCTATATTGCTTTTACTTTCATTAAAAATAAACATTATCGTCCCTAGTCCTTTTATTTTATTTAAGATATCACCTCCGTTAAAAAAATCCTCATCTATAATACGATAAAATATGTTTTTAGATTGTTCATTTTCCACAAATCCCCATTCATCTTTTAATCTATTAATAACAACATTCCGTGTTTTTTGAGATCTTGAATCTCTCTCAATTTTCTTTTTTAATGATGGCTGTATTTGGTCAAATGATGGCAATTCTTTTTTATCCAACAACTTTACAATATGCCAACCGAAATCTGTTTGAAATGGTTTGGAAAACATACCAACAGAGTCTAACGAAAAAGCAGATTCTTCAAATTTTTTCACCATCTTATTAGTGCCAAACCAATCTAACTCACCTCCTTTTGCTCCACTTTTTTTGTCATCCGAGTAATTTTTTGCTAATTCCGCAAAATTTAACCCATTTTCTAATACTAAAGAATCATAGATTTCAAAAATCTTGGTTTTAGATAAATTAACTGCTTCTGTTTTTTTATTATCTACTCTAATCATTATATGTGCCACTTTAATTTCTCCTCTAGATTCTCGCTTATCATTTACTTTAAGTATATGATAACCAAATCGAGTTTTGACAGGTTTAGATATATTTCCTACAGGAGTGGAATAAGCAGCTGTCTCAAATGGGTATACCATATATAAAGCGGTAAAATAGCCAAGATTACCCCCATTTTCTTTGACTGAAGGATCATCTGAAAATTCTTCAGCTAATTTGAGGAAACTCTCTCCATTTTTTAACCTTGCTTCAATCTTAGAAATTTGACGAAATGCTTCAACAGTATCTTTACCCTCTGATTGAATTAAAATGTGACTAACTGAAACTTCATATTTTAATCTTTCATATGCTTCTTCTAAAAGCTGTTGAGATATTTCTGAATCTGTCAGGTAAGGCTTTACTAATTGCCTTCTATAGCCTTCTAACTCTCTCAAAAAAGCAGGTAACGTATCTAATCCAGCTTGTTCAGCATCAATTACTTTTAATTTAAAATTCACATATAAATCTAAATATTCTTCTAAAGATGCGGCAAAACTTAAAGTGTCTGTATCTAATCGATTCTTATAATATGTTTTCATAAATTCATCAACGGAAATGTCTTCATCTCCTATTGATAATAATACGTTATTCTGGGAAAATAATACTGAACAAATAAAGAATAATACTATATATATTTTTTTCATGGTTATATATTTTAAATAATTAATGATTTGAACATTATCGACTATAATTGGGTGCCTCTTTAGTAATAGTAACATTGTGTGGATGACTTTCACTAACTCCCGCACTAGTAATTTTTGTAAATTTTGCATTCCTTAGGGCCATTAAATCTTTAGCTCCACAGTAACCCATGCCAGATCTTAACCCACCTATATATTGAAATAAAACTTCGGCGAGTTTTCCTTTATAAGGCACTCTACCTACTATACCCTCAGGTATCATTTTATGCTTATGATCTTTTTTTTGAAAATATCTATCAGCAGAACCCTGTTGCATTGCATCAATTGAGCCCATTCCTCTATAAGCTTTAAATTTTCTGCCCTCATAAATTATAGTTTCTCCAGGGGACTCTTCTAAACCAGCCAATAAAGATCCTAACATTACAGAGGACGAACCTGCTGCCAATGCTTTAACTATATCTCCAGAAAAACGAATACCTCCATCCGCAATTACTGGTATCTTAGATTGTTTTGCCTTTTTACACACTTCGTAGATAGCAGTTAATTGAGGCACGCCGACTCCTGATATAATTCTAGTAGTACATATGGATCCTGGACCAATACCTACTTTAATAGCATCTGCACCTTTTGAAATTAATAAATCTGCGGCTGATGGTGTTGCAATATTACCAACTATACAATCAACATTTGGAAAGTTACTTTTGATTGATTCTAACGTTTCAATCACTAATTGACTATGTGCATGTGCAGTATCAATAACGAGAGCATCAACACCTTCACGAACTAATGCTTTAGCTCGATTAAATGCATCTTCACCTACACCAATAGCTGCAGCTACTCGAAGTCTACCTAAAGCATCTTTACAAGCCTTTGGTTGTTCTTTGACTTTCATTATATCTCGATAAGTAATTAAGCCAATCAATTTATTAGCAGAGCTTACAACAGGCAATTTTTCAATTCGATTTTTTTGCAATATGCTTTCTGCCGCTTCTAAGGAGGTGGATTTATCAGTAGTAATTAAACCTTCTGAAGTCATAACTTGAGTAATCTTTTGATCTAATTTTTTTTCAAACCTTAAATCTCGACTTGTTACAATACCAATTAATTTTTTTTCACTATCGACAATTGGAATCCCGCCAATATTATTGTCTGCCATTACATTTTTTGCATCTAGAGCAGTTGCCTTTTCAGTTAATGTCACTGGATCAAGAATAATACCACTTTCAGATCTTTTAACAATGTTTATTTGCTTTGCTTGATCTTCTATACTCATGTTTTTATGAATAACTGAGATTCCACCCTCCCTAGCTAAAGCAATGGCCATTTGAGATTCAGAAACAGTGTCCATAGCAGCCGATATAATTGGAATACTAATATTAATATTTCTAGAAAAATTCGTACTAATAGAAACATCTCCAGGCAACACATCGGAGTATGCAGGCACTAACAACACATCATCAAATGTAAATCCTTGCTGTAAATTATTATCAAAATTCATCGAAAAATATCATAAAAAATGAGTGCAAATTTAATAAAAATAGCAGAAAAAATAAGATTTAAAACCACTATAATTTTATCAACCTATTTTTTTCAAAATTAAATTCGTTAATAATTTCTTGAATAATCAAAGATGCTGGCTGAATCGACTCTAACAAACATGCTACTTGGCCAATTTCTAATTCTCCATCATCTAAATCACCTAAAAACATTCCTTTTTTAGCACGCCCTTTACCTAACACTTCTTTCAATAGATCTGAATTAGCTTTGATTGAATATGCATATTCTATTTTATTGTAAAAATTATTCTTTAACATACGAACAGGCGTTAATTCTTTTAAGGTTAAAATAGTATCACCTTCTTTTGATGCAAGAATTTGATTTTTAAAATTAATATGTGCCGAACTCTCATCCGACACAACAAATCGCGATCCAATTTGAACAGCATCAGCACCTAAAACGATTGCTGCTAACATTGATTTGCCACAAGAAATACCACCAGCAGCAATCATTGGAATCGTAACATGTTTTTTAATTAATGGGACTAAACAAAAGGTGGTTGTTTCATCTCTTCCATTATGCCCGCCAGCCTCGAACCCTTCACAAACCAATGCATCTACACCTGCATTAACAGCTTTTAACGCAAACTTTAAGTTTGAAATCACATGTACAACAATTATACCATGAAATTGTAATTTTTTAGTCCAAATTTCTGGATTACCTGCAGATGTAAAAGCTATAGGAACATTCTCTTTAATGATAATATCAATATGATTAGATGTGTATTTTGAGAAAAGAGGAATATTAACTGCAAAATTATTGTGAGTATTGGAACGACATTTCTGAACATGTTCCTTTAAAAGATCTGGACTCATAGATCCAGCACCAATGACACCCAAGCCACCTGAATTACTAACAGCAGCAGCTAAACGCCAACCACTACACCAAACCATACCAGCCTGGATAATAGGATATTTAATACTAAATAAATCTAAAATTCTATTTTTCATAGCTACAGTTTAATCATGGAATACACTTGTCCCAGTTCTCGGATTTTCAATAAATATAGACCTGAATTCAGATCAGATAACATAATATTATTATACTCGGCAGATATTTTTCGAGAATAAACGGGAGCACCCACAAGATCAAAAACATCGATATAAAAAGATGTATTTTCTCCATTATAAATAACTAAATTATCTTGAAATGGATTTGGATAAAATTTGAAATCAATATCTTGATGGGGCAATACTAAACTATTTAAATAGGCTTGATAGAAATCTGGTATACCATAACCTAAAGAATCATTTGGAGCATTAAATAAATGAGCAGATTCTTGAATAGCAGAAAAAAGCATCATATTATTTACATCAAGATTATTATAAGAAAGTGCCTCCCATAAACATGCTGATAAACCTGAAATGATTGGAGCTGAAAAAGAAGTGCCATTACCATATCTAATTGTAGAATCTAAATCAGCAACAACAGTATTAACTCCTTGTGCGCAAATATTCGGTTTTATTCGACCATCATAAGTAGGGCCTCTAGAGCTAAAGGCAGCTATCTGCCCCAAACTATTAACAGCACCAACAGACAACACACTATCACCATCTGCTGGCGCACCTATATAATACCAATCACTATTACCACTATTCCCAGCACTATTAACAACTAATATACCTCTCGAAGCAGCTAAATCTGCTGCAATAGTAATAATAGTAGAATTACCATCCATATCAGTATATGAATGACTATTTAATGTATCATCATATAAAATCGTATATCCTAATGAAGAATTAATAATATGTGCACCAACTGAATCAGCATATTCTGCCGCTGCTGCCCAATTATCTTCTTCAACTAAAGTTTCTGAATTAGAATCTTCGGTTCTCAATAATATATAATTGGACTCTATAGCTGATCCAACTAAACTATCTAACATATAACCGGCCATGGTTGACAAAACCATAGTTCCATGCACACTACCATTGAACACATTATCATCATTATCGACAAAATCATACATATCAATGATTTGATTATTATTCCATACATTCTCAAAGATAGGCAATGACTCAACTCCTGTAAAACCAGCATCAAAAACAGCGATATTGATTCCACTACCTAAAAATCCCATATCATGCAAAGCAACCCCTCCTAACATATCTATTTGATTAAACGAAATACCATATGGAAAAGCATTGATTTCATGGTCAGTATTATATAAATCTATGTCCCTAGCATACAAAATAGGACCCTGACTCTTAATCATTTTAGCTACTGGACGAACATATTTTACAAAATCATAATCCCACAAATCCTCAAGTAAATTAGGGGAATCAAGACTAATTGAAACCGCATTCAACCACCTAGATTGGTGACGAATCTTTAAATCATGTTTTTTTAAAATACTAATATATTCATCACAAACAGGCAAATCATGATAATCAAATTGGATATTCTGCATTAATCTTCTATTAATAGATTCATTAGATAGTTTAATATCCTTACTACAAGATTTATCATTAAAGAAAATCCACCAATTGCTAGACTGCGAGGCACAAAATGAAAAAATAATGAAAAACGGGAAAAAAAATTTTATCATATTATATTACAAATTTAATTATTCTTTCATTAAAGATTAATCTCGCCTATAGTCATATACATCCAATGTATCACCCATTTCATCAAAGAAAATCCAGATTGAATCTTTAAGCCCCATTTTATATTTTCCTACTGACTCTAATTGATTAATTTTATCGTAATAAAATTCTGCGTCTCCTTCTAGTTCATCTAAATGATATTGACCTCTCATGTTAAGATATCCAGATTGATAATAAATTTCGGAAACACCTTCTCTCAAGTTATTGAAATAATTATATTGTTCTGCGAGCACACCACTTTCATAAAAAAATTGACACTCTCCATTCAGTAAACCATTTGAAAAATTTTCTTTGCCAACAATATTCCCTTCAAGATTATAATAGAGCCAAGCACCATATTTTTCCTTATTAAGATATTCACCTTCAGACTTTAAAACACCATTAGAATAATATAGAGTCGCTTGACTACGAACACCATTTTCAATATATTCCAATTGGATAACCAAATTCCCATTATAATCATAATACTTGAAAATTCCAGTCTCTTTACCATCAATAAATTCTCCGCTATACTTAACACCTCCATTATCATGATACCCAAACCAAGTACCAGATCTGTTCCCTTGCGAATTAAATTCATTTTGTGCAGTTGAAAAACTATAAATTAAAAAAATCAAAAGTGTTAGTTTATGCATATTTTGATGTTTTATATAGTTCATTAAATGTTCTAGCTAATTTACCCCAACTATAATCATTTCTTTGAGCAATCATGAAATCACTAAACATCTTCTCTCTATCATTGACATAATAATCCTCCAAAGCCAAAACAATATCTTCTACATTAGGATTTACTAAATATCCGTTTTTTTTATGAACAAGGTACTCTGACAATCCACCTACGTCAGTTAAAATCATGGGTTTGTTAAAATTATAAGCAACCATCGAGACACCACTTTGAGTAGCAGTAATATATGGTTGAACTACAATATCTGAAGCACAAAAATAATTTACCACATCATCATTTCTAATATAATGATCATGTATAATAATGTGATCCCCAATCCCTAATGAATCAATTTTGGTCATGTAATTTTCTTTATTATCATAAAACTCACCTGCTATAATTAATTTTATATTCATTTTTCGGATTACTTCTGACGCCATGACTTCTAATAAAAGATTTAATCCTTTATATTTTCTTACCAATCCAAAAAATAAAATATACTTATCATTATTTTTAATCGAAAGATTTGATATACCAAGATTTTTTTTTGCAACATTTTTATTAATTGACCGACCAAAAACATTGTAAATAGGATGTGGAGAAACTACAATATTCTTATTACTAATATTGTGACAATCTATTAAATCTTGTTGGACAGATTTTGACATTACAACAAATGCGTCACAATTACGCAAGAAGAGCCTAGTTAAAATATCCTGAAAAGGAACAGATTCGTGTGGATGCACATTATCAATCCAAGCAATAATAAATATTGATTTTTTCCGAATTAAAGCCAATATCAAACTTAAACAAATAGCAAAATAAGGATGCCAATATCGGACTATGACATAACTCGGTTTTTTAGCAGAAATCCACTGCGCTACTTTTATCCAAGAAAAAGGATTTAATGTATTAATTAAATTAAAGGTATTCTTTACATTCCTTTCTAAACCATTTACTGTTTGTTTTTTACCCGGAAAAAGCAATTTTGGATACTGTAAACTATATGAAACAATATCCACATCTTCACCTTGGCCTTCAAAATAACTTTGAAGCGCATAATTGCTCTGTGAAATGCCTCCTCTGAGAGGATAAGTAGGGCCTATAATAATTTTTTTCACTACATTAAAATCCTATTTTTTGACTAATTTTATCAACATGATTAGCAGGTTTATTCCTGATAATTAATTCTCCTAAAAACCCTGATAAAAATAGTTGAGTACCTATAATCATACACAACATACCAAGATAAAACAAAGGTCGATCTGTCATATTAAACTGTAATAATATAATTTTAGTATATGTTAAATATGCGGCAATAACAAAACCTATTAGAAAGCATACGATGCCTAAAAATCCAAACAAATGCATTGGAGCCTTGCCAAATTTATGTAAAAAAGAAATCGAAATTAAATCCAGAAGACCATTAGAAAAACGATTCCAACCACCATATTTTGTTTCACCATAAGTTCTTTTTCTATGATGGATTATTTTTTCGCCAATTTTATCATACCCGGCATGTTTTGCTAAAAGAGGTATATATCTATGCATTTCTCCAGATAATTTAATTGCTTTTACCACATCTAAAGAATATGCTTTCAAACCACAATTAAAATCATGGAGAGATATTCCCGACATCATCCTAGTAGCCCAATTATAAAGTTTTGTTGGAATTGTTTTTGAGATTGGATCTAATCGATTTTTTTTCCAGCCAGAAACTAAATCATAACCATCATTGATAATCATATTATACAATGCTGGAATTTCATGAGGGTCATCTTGTAAATCTGCATCCATCGTAATAACTACTTTACCATTTGCATGTAAAAATCCCAAATCTAAGGCAGTTGACTTGCCTATATTTTTTTGTAATCGTATTGCTTTTATATTAGTCTCTGAAGTCAATGAACTGATAATATCCCAAGAATTATCCGTGCTACCATCATCAATGAAAATAATTTCATAGACATAATTCAAATCATTTAAAACAGAATGAATTTCATCAGCAAGAATCTTTAAAGATTCTGACTCATTAAATAAAGGAATAATAATTGATAAGTGCATAGCTACTTAATAGTTTTCATTAACAAAGATATAATTACTGAGTACAGTGTGCAAGGGATTAAGCTAAATAGATATGACTGAAATTGCCCGAAAATCGAGAAATGTGTATTTTCATAATAATCTGAAAACAATTGAAAAGACATATTACAAGTAGAGCTCAACACACATTTATTATATTGATAATCAATATATTCAGACATTAATGTATTATCTAGATAATTATACAGAAAATACAAATATATAGTTGTTAACAATAAGGCGATTAGCATCACTAAAAAAGTAATTGAAAAATAATTTTTAAACGTACGATGTTGAATGAAGAACTTAAACCTATTTAATATAAATACAGGATAAGTTAATAGCAATAAAATAAAACTACAAGAATAAATATTCAGCTGAGGTAAAATCATCGCTGAATCATATAAATAACAACAAGTTGTTACTAAAATAAGTAATAAACCAAGATTCAGGCCTTGAAAACAAGAATAATTTTTAATTGTTTTATTCATAATAAATTTATCATTGAAAGTATGAAAGAATGCTAAAATAACATTACTTTTGCTATGGGCAAGTCTTACACAACCAGCTCCTACCGAACCTCCCCAGGGTCGGAAGACAGCAAGGATAAGGTGGTTGTAGCGGTGTGATGTAAGTAGCTTGCCTTTTTTTTTTGGCAAAAAACAAAAAGCGGGAACCCCCGCTTTTTTAAATACTTAAGACACAAATAATCAAAAACTAAATATCTTCAAATTTAATATCTGAAAAACTTTCAGGATCTTTTGAATCTTCAGTTGATTCATTATTAGTAATTACATCACGTCCCTTTTTATCAAAAATAAAATCCGAAACTTCTTTAAACGCTTCAGCGAATTGATCAAAATCCTCTTTATATAGATAAATTTTATGCTTCTTATAATGAGCAGAACCATCGTCATTACTAAATTTTTTACTTTCAGTAATAGTCATATAATAATCTTCCGCCCTAGTAGATCTAACATCAAAAAAATATGTTCTTCTACCTGCTCGAACAGATTTTGAAAAAATCTCTTCTCTTTCATAATTTTCTTTTCCTTCCATTTTTATCTCAAATTATTAGTTATTGAGCAAATCTATAAAAATATATTTAGATTCAAAGATTTATTGTAGAAGCATTTGATTAAAAAATAATTTTCTATACTCTCCCTCTATTTTCATTAAGTCTTCATGGCTCCCTTGCTGCACTAAATTTCCTGAGTTTAAAACAAAAATCTGATCACATGATGATAAAACTGATAAACGATTTGAGGTTAACACAATCGTTGTATTCTTCAGCTCTGATTTAATATAATTAATGATTTTACACTCCGTATCAGAATCAACATTAGATAACGCATCATCTAGTATTAGAAATTTTGGCTTTCTTATAATTGCACGTGCAAGTGCTATACGTTGCTTTTGACCTCCCGAAAGCATAATGCCTCCCTCACCGACTTGTGTATCAAAACCATCTTTAAAAGACTTAATCTCTGCCAATATGCACATTTTTTCTGACACATTTAATAACTCATCCTCTCGAATATTTTCAACACCAAATAGAATATTATTCCTAATAGAATCTGAAAACAAAAAAACATCTTGATGTACATAGGAAATATGATGTCTAAATAAATCAAACCGAAAATCTTTGGATGATAAATTATCAAATAACATCTTACCGGAAGATGGCAACAACAAACCAGTTAAAAGTTGTAGCACCGTCGTTTTTCCAGAGCCCACATGACCAACAAAAGCTATATTTTTAGCATTGAATTTAAGTTTAAAATCTAGCGATTTTAAAGCAAAAATAGCAGAATCATTATATTTAAATGATACATTTAGAAAAGATATAGATTTTATAAATTTGAAATTTGAAAATTTCATTTTAGAACTTTCATGAAAAGGTGTATAATCAGTAGTATTTAGAAATTCATTAATTCTAGATTGTGATGCGGCCGCCCTTTGAATAACTTCTGTAACCCACCCAATAGAAGTTACTGGCCAAGTCAACATATTTACATAAATTATAAATTCTGCAACTTGACCAACTGTGATTAGTTGATCAACAACTAATAAACCACCAACATAAACAGTCAGGATAATACTAGCACCGACTAAAAGCAATATTAAAGGGAAAAAAATAGAATTTATTTTTGATAATTGAATACTCTCAATCATATACTTCTCTGAAATATCATTAAAATGCTTTCTAATTATCTTTTCACGAACAAAAGATTTAATTAAGCGAATCGATGAAATAATTTCTTGAACACTATTGGTCAGAGTAGACAATTGTTTTTGGACTAAACTACTTTGTGCATTGATACGATGACTGACTTTGTAAATTAAAAAAGATAGTACGGGGAGTGGACTTAATACAATTAATGTTAATTCTGGACTGACTGTAAACATCCTATATAGAATAAGTACAATTAATGTAATGAGATTTAAGCTATACATTAAAGCTGGACCTAAATACATCCGAACTTTGCTTACATCTTCCGTAATCCTATTAATTAAATCTCCAGCATCATGCATTTTATAAAAATTAGAAGACAGATGTTGATAATGACTATAAATCTTATTTTTTAAATCATATTCAATGTGACGAGATGCTACAATAATATTTTGACGCATATAAAACATAAATAATCCTCTCAGTAATGCGAAAAAAAGCAATAAAAATGCATACATAGCCAATAAAGAATATAAAGCATCATAATCTACAAGCCCACCTGACTTAGCATTATGAATCTCAACAGTAATTAAATCAAAAGATTTACCGATTAAATGAGCAGGAAATAACGCTGATATATTAGCAACGATAATAAACAATAATCCCCTCCACATTTTAACACGATACTTAAGCAAGTATTTATTTAAGTAAAATAAACTTTCCATACAAAAAAATATTTTTCAATTTATTAAATAAAAACATTACTTTTGTCCTGCTCATTATTTAAAATAATAATGTTGCACAACAAATCACGCTTATTATGAAAATATGTGACATTAGAGAAGTTCCTGGGATAGATCAAGATGTACTTAAATATATGAATGAGAAAAATCATGAAAAGGTGATTTTTTGCTCAGACAAAGCAACTCAGCTAGAAGCCATTATTGCAATTCATAATACAAATTTAGGACCAGCACTTGGGGGGACAAGAATGTGGGAATATAATAATATTAGTGAAGCAACAAAGGATGTGTTAAGATTATCGAGGGGCATGACCTACAAGGCTGCTATAACAAACTTAAACTTAGGAGGGGGCAAAGCTGTTATTATTGGAAATTCTAATAATAAAACGAAAGAAATGATGAAGGCATTTGGACAATTTGTAGAATCTCAAAATGGAAAATACATTACTGCGGAAGATGTAGGCATGACGACTGATGATATGAAGTTTATTTATGAAGAGACTAATCATGTTGTCGGTAAACCAATTGAATTAGGTGGAAGTGGAGACCCATCAGTTATCACTGCATATGGAGTATTAATGGGAATGAAAGGAAGTGCATATTATAAATGGGGGAATGACAATTTAAAAAATAAAAAAATACTAATTCAAGGAGTAGGAAATGTTGGCAGGAACTTAATCGAATTACTAATAAAAGAAGAGGCTGACATATATATCAATGATGTTAATGAAGAGAAAGTTCAAAAAATTAGTCAAAAATATAATGTCAGCATTATTAAAAAGGATATTTTTTCTTCAGAAGTTGATATTTATGCACCATGCGCCCTTGGCGGAACATTAAATGAGCAAACAATACCAAAATTAAAATGTGCTATTGTTGCGGGTGCAGCAAATAACCAGTTAGCAAAAGAATATATTCATGATGACCTCTTATCTAAACACAACATAATATATGCACCTGATTTTCTTATTAATGCCGGTGGTCTAATTAATGTGTATTCGGAATTAAAAGGATTTTCACATGACCAAGTAATGCGAAAAGCTGAAAATATATTCGACACAACAATAGAAATATTGAAAAAGTCTAAAAAAGATAATATATCTACACAAAAAGCTGCACTAAAAATTGCTAAGGACAAGGTATTTAAAAAAGATAGTGTTTAAATGCTACCCCGAAGACACATCAGAATAAAAGTCTTTCAGACACTATATGCTCGCTCACAAAAAAATCAAGATACTAAGCTTGATACTCTGAGAGAGTATAAAAAAAATCTGACAAGCTACTTAAATATTTATTTTTTTATAATTGATTTATTAAAGTCAATAAAAGAGACAGCTATTACTAAACTCGAATTGAAAAGAAAAAAAATAATACGAAACAACGAGAATATAATCCCTAATCAAAGATTTGTTCAAAATTATATTCTAAAACAATTGAAAGGAAAAAGAATAAAGAATAACCATATTAGAGAAGACAAAATAAAAGTTATCGCAAAAAAAATCTTTACTCAAATTCAAAAATCCAATACATATATTGGATATATGCAAAAACCCCAAATATCTCAAGAAGATGAGAAAAAAATTATTTTTCACATTTTAAAAAAATATGTTATTGGAAATGAGCAAATTCATGATTTCATAGAAGAGCATTCAATATATTGGAATGATGACATATTAATTGCATATAATTTTCTGATGGAAAAAATTAATAAAAATGAAGAAATAAATAGCATTGCATTATTTAGAAAAAAAGAAGATCAATTATTTGGAGAATCACTATTAAAGAAAACTATTGAAAAAGAAAAAGAAATAAGTAAACTAATCTATGAATTAGTGATCAATTGGGATGAAGAGAGAATTGCAACCATTGACTTCATCCTAATGAAAATGGCCTTAGCTGAAATGAGACACATAGAAGAAAAAATACCAAACAAAGTCAGTCTTGATGAATATATTGAAATATCAAAACAATACAGCACACCAAAAAGCAAAGAGTTTATTAATGGCCTACTAGATGTTTTCATGAAAGATATTTTGCCAAAAAATATCAATGAATGACAAGATTTATTTATTTTTGAAAAAAATTAAATTATTTACTAAATAATCAACTCAAATAAATAATAGATATGAAAAATCAAATATTTTTGCAAAAACTAATTCCATTAACAGCTATTATAGTTATACTAATTAGCTGTAACAATGCTACTGATAAAATCAATAATACTCAAAATACTAATCTAGAAAAAGTCGCTCCAAAAACAAACACGCAAGAATCAAAAAACACTATTAATGCTCAAATTATAGACAATGCTGGTGGAGCCCAGTTTGATTTTATCAATGATGGGGGAACTGTTTGGGATTTCGGCACCATACAACAAGGTGACTCCCCAGAATTCAGTTTTAAATTTAAAAATACTGGAAATGAACCTATGATTATTTCAAATGCCAAAGGTAGTTGTGGTTGTACAGTTCCAAAATGGCCAAAAGAACCAATCGCTCCTGGAGCTACAGGAGAAATTAATGTAAAATTTAATTCGAAAGGAAAAAAAGGATCTCAAAATAAAACAGTCACATTGACTGCTAATACCACACCGCCTACTACAAAACTAAGGGTTACCGGACAAATTGAGGTAGTTGAATAATTATGGAAATACTATATATTTTTTTACAAACGACTTCACCAAGCAGTGGTGGATTTATGAGTTTTTTGCCGTTTTTATTAATTATGGTGGTGTTTTATTTCTTTATGATTAGGCCACAAGTTAATCGACAACGTGCAGAACAAAAATTTCAAGAAGAATTAAAAAAAGGAGATAAAATAATTACCGTTGGTGGAATTTATGGGAAAATAACAGGAGTGCAAGAAAAAAAAGTTATTGTAGAGATTAGTGATAATATAAAAATTAGTATTGAAAAAAATTCCATTTCCAGAGAAAAGTCACTCAACATACCCACACAAAATAAATAAACCAATATTGAGTAAAATTGTAACTCCTGCTTTAAAAATAGGACTCACTGGTGGCATTGGATCAGGAAAAACTACTATTTCTGAAGTTTTTAAAAAATTAGGAGTACCCGTATTTAATTCTGATGATTTTGGTAAACAATTATTACAAAATAATACAAATATTATAAATCAAGTTGTTCAAGAGTTTGGAGATACAATTATAGATAATAAGAAAATTAACACAAGAAAATTAGCATCAATTGTTTTTTCAGATAAAGATAAAATCCAAACATTAAATGAAATTATACACCCCCATGTTATAAATCAATTTGAACAATTAGCCCAGAAGACAAAAAAAAAGTATATTATAAAAGAATCTGCTATATTATTTGAATCTAACAGTTATAAAAAAGTAAATAAAATCATATTAGTAAGAGCGCCTTTAGACATCAGAATGAAAAGAGTATGTGATAGAGATAATCGAACTAAAGAAGAAGTGGAAAAGATTATCAGAAACCAAATAAATGATACTAAGCTACTAAAACGTGTAGATTATATAATTAACAATAATAATGAACTACTTACTCCCCAAATTATTAAAATAGATAAAATACTATCTAATATTTGAAATATATCTCACCTCCTCTTTTAATATCTTTTTAGCATAATTAATAATAACGATGTTTTTTTTGGATTGAGCTAATAATGATTGTATTAAATCATCCGTGGTAGCTGTTTGATCAAGAGTTTTAGTGCAAGAGGCAACACTATTAATCATTTTATTTTTAATTAATTCCAAGCTCCTCCACAATTCATCTGACACATATATTTGTTGGGAAATATTATACTCATACTCAAGCACAATATTTTTAATTAATAAAGATGAGACTTCCTCCTTAGATGATTTATGCAATTCTAATCTATTAACCATGCTCATAGGCTCTATTCTTTCTAAGAATAATATTAATCTTTCATATGCTCTCAATTTAATTTCAATATCATTGTTTGATAAATTTTGAAAACCAGAGTTAGTTTTTTTCTTTTTAAGAAAGAAATAAACTAATGTAAACACTGTCAAGGTAAGAGCAATGTAAAGTATATTATCAAGAAAAAAATCCATATAAAATAATTCAGCAACTAATATCGTTATTTTTAAGTTTAAAAAAGTTAATTTCATGGTTATAATTTAAATAGTCCGACATGGCACTACTTTCAAAAAGAATTGAAGCTCTTGAAGAATCTGCTACGCTTGCCATGGCAAGAAAAAGTAGAGCATTACAGGATCAAGGAAAAAAAATTATAAACTTGAGCTTAGGAGAGCCTGATTTTAATACACCAAATTTTATTAAAAAGGCAGCAAAAAAAGCGATTGATGATAATTTTTCAAAATATACTCCTGTTCCTGGATACAAAGATCTTTTAGAAATAATATCCATGAAGTTCCAAAGAGATAATAAACTAGTATATCATCCCAATGAAATTGTCTGCTCTACTGGTGCAAAACAAAGTATTGCACAAACACTCATGGTCTTACTCAATGACGGCGATGAAGTAATCCTTCCAGCACCATACTGGGTAAGCTATGCTCAAATGGTTCAATTAGCTGGTGGAAAATGTAGAGTCGTAAACACAAAAATAGATAATAATTTTAAAATTAAACCCGAGGATTTAGAAAGTATAATTACAAAAAAAAGTAAAGTTTTCCTATTCAGCTCACCATGTAATCCAACTGGATCAGTATATAGCAAAAAAGAATTAATGGCATTGGGAGAAGTATTTCAAAAACACAAACATCTCATTATTATCTCTGATGAAATATATGAACATATTAATTTCACTAAAAACCATTTTAGTATTGGACGGATTCATGAATTAAAAAACCAAGTGGTAACCGTGAATGGACTATCTAAAGGATATGCTATGACAGGTTGGCGATTTGGTTACTTAGGTGCGCCAAAAAAAATCGCACAAGCTTGTATAAAAATGCAAGGGCAAATCACTTCAGCCACTTGTTCAATAACACAAAGAGCGGCTATTACAGCATTATTAAAAGACCCTATATGTACACATAAAATGCGAAAAACATTTAAAGAGAGAAGAGATTTAATGATTACTTTATTGTCAAAAATAAAAGATCTTGACATCAATAAACCAGAAGGTGCATTTTATATCTTTCCAGATATATCTAAATATATAGGAAAAAAATTCCAAGAAAAACATATTAATTCTTCAGATGATTTATCCATGTTCCTATTAGAAGATGCTGGTGTTTCTACTGTTTCCGGAACTGCATTTGGAGCAAATAATCATATACGAATTTCATATGCAGCATCTAATCAAGAGCTAATGAGGGCTTGTAGATTAATAAACAAAAGTTTAGATAAATTACACTAAACATGAAAGCTCATCTTATATTAATTATATCTTTTATTATTTGCTTTCAAAAGGCATTCTCTCAAAAAGAATTACCACTTAACAATCCAATATATGATAACAGCCCATATCATTTTGGATTTACAATTGGAATTAGTAATAATAAATTTCAGATAAAATATGGCGAAGCTTTTATAAATCAAAATAATTCAAATGTTATATATGATCAAATTCTATCTAAATATGAGCCTGGTTTTAATGTTGGTATTATCATGGATTTACGGATTAGCAAGAATAGTAATCTGAGAATAACCCCCTCATTTAATTTTACAGATCAAAAATTATATTTTGTTAAAAATAATATAGAAAACACATATCCAGAAAACACAGGCATCTCTAATTTTGAGATACCTGTATATATCAAATACAGATCTGATAGAGTAAATAATGGTAGAGCATATTTATTACTAGGAGGAAACTTTATGCTAGATATGACTGCGAGTGAACAATTAAGTCAAACTCAAAGTTTAGAATTTTATAAAACAAATTATGCTTTCGAAATTGGATTTGGTGTTGACATGTACTTTGCATTTTTTAAATTCGCACCTGAAATCAAATACTCACATGGACTAAAGAATATGTTAATCAATCAAAATAATACATATAATAATTTAGTAAATAGCCTATCCACTAGAAGTATTTTAATCTCATTAACCTTTGAATAGGTTAATACTTAAAATAAAGAAAATCCAATAGACATATTAATAAATGGTGTAACAAAAGGGAAAATTGGCATATCTTTTCCATATCCAAAATTGGAATTGTATGAACCATCATCATTAAATTCGATTTCATCTATCACATTAGGATTTTCTTCTAGCATGGGATCACCTTCACTATCTGTTTGCATATCAGTGGAAAGGGAAAAAAATCCTGGCCGAGGCTGTTTAAATTTATCTAAATTAAAAAATACACCTGCATCTATTTTTACTCTAATACGCCTAGCAGTACGCATATCAAAAAACCACCACATATGCTTCCCTACTATTTTTTCAGCAAAAGCATCAAGAATGACAGTATAGTTTAAAGTTAATCCTCCATAATTTTTAGTGGTGAACTGAGAATAACCCAACGCAACACCATTATCATCTTCATCAGACACAACATCTTCTCCGTCTAGAAAATGTGCCTTATATCCAATTTCTATTGCTTTACGTGTCATAACATATCTCCATGCTCTCATCCAAGGAAAATCTTTAGAAGGAAAAATGGCTCTATTTTTATTATATTTTCCCGGATTTAATGTGAATCCAATTTTAGCATAAATATCCTGATCATCAAGATCCATCCCAGCCATTAGATATGCACTTTCAGTTAAACTACCATTCTTAGAGCCATAAACATTTAACTTTAAAGCAAAAGAAGGATGAGAACCTAGATACATTTCAAGAGGATATCTATCTTTTCCAAGATTACCTTTTCTAAATTGATTATGTCCTGGGTCTACAGAATTATCGTGCAACAAGACATGAACAGAGTTATTTAAATTAGGATCTCCAATATTAGCCGTCATAGGAAAAAATAAAAAACAAGCTAATACTGCTACTATAATATGTTTCATTATCGATTGAAATTAAGATTAAGTAAAGCTAATTTAATTAAAAAAAATATCTTATCTAAATTCAGATAAAATTATTCCAAATGAAACAGCAACATTTAAAGAATCTATATATTTATTTTTAGAAGGTATCAATATTTCCTTATCTAATATTGCTTGTATATCATGACTAATACCATGCGACTCATTACCAAAAACAATAGCACATTTCTTAGGCTTCTTTAATTTATATAAATTATGTCCTGATAAAGAAGCACCATAACAAGGAATACGATCCTGCTTAATTTTATCTAATGTCTCTATCAGTGGCCCTGTCAAGATCTTTACTCTAGCTAAAGAACCCATTGTTGCTTGCACTACTTTTGGATTGAATATGTCAACACAATTTTCAGATAAATAAATACACTTAATACCGAACCAATCTGCTGTTCGAATAATCGAACCCATATTACCAGGATCTGATACTGAATCTAAAAAAACAATTGTTTTCTCCTTAAGAAGATTACTAAAATCAATCTCTTGAGCAGGTTTGTGCACAACAGCTAATACATCTGATGGATTTTTGAGAGCACTAATTCTTGCTAATTCACTTTTTGTTATTCTTGAAATATTGTCTGTGACTTTTTTTTGATTCCATTCATTCGTGGAAAAAATTGAATGAATTTTGAAATCAGAATTAATCAATTCCGACACAACATGTTCCCCCTCAGCAATAAAACAATGATATTTTAATCTATATTTATTCTGTCTTAACGAAGAGATAAACTTTATTTTTTGTTTTGATATCATGAAAAAGATAATTTTGTTACAAAATAAAAATTAATTGAATTGATTAAAAGAATTATCCCAATTATAATCTCAATACTATTGTTTTCATGCTATAGTGCAAAACATATCCCAGCTAATGAATATCTACTAACAAAAAATAAGGTAATCATAAATAAACAAAATCATAAAACAATAAATAATATTTTTCAACAAGATATTTCTTCGATTATTAAACAAACACCAAATAAAAAACTACTAAAAATGATACCATTTCATGTATGGGTATATAATTTAAGTAATCCTAACAAGGATAATTGGATCAATAATTACTTAAGACGAATTGGAGAGGCTCCAATTATTCTAGATCAAGAATTAACTGATAAAAGTGTTGTTCAAATTAAAACATATTGTGAGAATAATGGATTTTTTCAAGCAAAAGTAAATAGCTATATTAATTATCAAAATCATAAAGCTCATGTTGAATATCATGTTCAACCTGGTCAATCATATTTAATAAATGATATTAAATACAATAGTGATACAAATGTAGACATTCATCAAATTATAAAAAAAAGTGTTAATAAATCTGAGATAGAAAAAGGGGATATATTTACATCCGAAGCATTAAACAATGAACGAGTACGAATCAACAAATTATTAAAAAACAATGGATACTTTAGGTTTTCTAAAGATCTAATATATGTTGAGGCTGATAGTAGTAATAACCCATTAATTGATATTAAATTTGAATTTGAGAATTTAAATAATGATTCGATTACATACCAAAAATTTAATATTAATAAAATTTTCATCAATATAGGAGAACAAGCAGAAAATGGATTAAAAGACACTGTTTTATATAACGGCTATTACTTTATTAACTCAAAACATGAGAGGACACTTTCGCTAAACTATATAGATAATATTTGGTTTAAATTAAATATAATTTCGGAATTAATTGAGATTAAAAATAACACCCAATACTCTGAAAAATCAACTCAGAAAACCTATCAAAACTTATCAAATCTTCAATTCTTTAAAAAAATAAAAATCACATTCCATGAAAGTGGCAAAAAAAATGAGGTGAATTGCAAAATCAATCTTCAGAATCCGACAAAGATGTATTATTCTATAGATGGGGAAATAAAAAAAGGAAGAACAGAGGATTATGGGCTCTCCATATATGGACAATTTGGCAACAATAATCTTTTTAACGGTGCAGAGAATTTAAATTTAAAAGTTTCATATTCTTTGGGACAACAAATAATTTCAGGATTTGAAGATTCTAAAATAGAAGAATGGTCAGCATCCCTAGGCATTAGAAAACCAAAACTAATAGTACCTAGATACTTTAATAAATGGTTAGCAAACAGCTTTCAGATGAATACAAATTTTGTATTCTCTTGGACATCTAGAATAGAGCCCGCTTTTAATCGAGAAATCATCACCCAACGATTTGGATATAATTGGAGAAATTCGCTTTATAATCAACATCAACTAAACATAATTGAATTAAGTTACTCTGACATTGATAAAAAACAAGGCCTTCAAGATTTAATAGCACAAAATCCTTTTATTAACCTAGGAGGGCAATTTGATAATAAATTTATTCCTTCAATTAACTATATTTTTACTTTTAATAATCAAAAACTATATCAAGTTGCTAATCATACATATTGTAAAGCTAAATTAGAAACAAGCGGAAATTTATTTCAATTACTAGGTCAAACGGGCCAATTAAATCAAAACCCTGACAAGACTTACATTTTATTCAATAGAATTTTTTCACAATATGCCAAATTTGATATGGACATTAGACGATATTTAATGTTCACAAAAAATAACACATTAGCATTGCGAAGTTTTTTAGGAATCGGCTATCCATATGGCAATTCGACAGCTTTACCCATTGAAAAAAGATTTTTTGCGGGTGGAGCCAACAGTATTAGAGCTTGGGAAGCGTTTGAGCTAGGCCCAGGATCCTTTGCGCAATCAACAGATTCAATTAATTATGCAACAGGGGATTTAAAGTTCGAATTTAATATTGAATATCGATTTAAGTTATTTAACACAAAAAGTTATGCACTAAATTCAGCAATTTTTGTTGATGGAGGTAATATTTGGTCAATCAAAGAAAATGAATTAGAAGGCAGTTTATTTTCATTAAATAGTTTTGTGCCAGAAATTGCTCTAGGTGGTGGAATTGGATTTCGATTAGATTTTGATTATTTCATAATTCGACTAGACATAGCTAGTATTTTAAGAGACCCTAGTCAGCCAACAGGAGAACAATGGGTCAACAATCCATTCAATGGAAAATTTCGCTATAATTTAGCAATTGGTTACCCATTTTAATTTAAATTTGGATCACATATGGAAAATTTAAAGTTAATTGCAAAAAAAATGGTCTCTAAAGGAAAGGGGATATTAGCTGCAGACGAGAGCACGCCAACATGCACAAAAAGATTTGAATCAGTAAAAGTAGAAAGCAATGTCTCTAGTAGAAATAGATATCGAAGTACTCTACTCACAACTAAAAATTTAGAACAATATATAAGTGGTGTAATATTATTTGATGAAACTTTTCATCAAAATATTATAGGCCGTACAAAAAAAATACCTAGCTATTTAAAGGACAAAGGAATTTTAACAGGGATAAAAGTTGACACAGGAGCAAAACCATTTGCACAACATAAAAACGAGAAAATAACAGAGGGATTAGACGACCTAAGAGAGAGATTAATTACATATAAAAATAAAGGAGCTGATTTTGCAAAATGGCGAGCAGTTATTACAATTGACAAAGAGATTCCGTCTGAATCTTGTATTTATGCTAATGCCCATGCTCTCGCTAGATATGCTTCTCTATGCCAAGAAAACAACATTGTTCCAATCGTTGAACCTGAAGTTTTAATGGAGGGAGAACACGGAATTGAACAATGTTATAAAGTGACAAGCCAAACTTTAAAAGTTGTTTTTGAACAATTAAAATTATTGAAGATTGATTTGGAAAGTATGATTTTAAAACCAAACATGATTCTGCCAGGACTACACTCTACAGAAAATCCAAGTGATAAGGTGATTGCTGAAATGACATTTACTTGTCTCAAAGATAATGTTCCTGAAGAAGTGCCTGGCATCGCTTTCTTATCTGGGGGGCAAAGTAGTGATTTAGCAGCTCAAAGATTAAATACTTTAAATCGATTGTACTTCAATAAAAAACCTTGGCAATTAACTTTTTCATATGGAAGAGCTCTACAGCAAGAGGCACTAATAAAGTGGGCGAATCAATCAGATGAGGAATCTCAAAATGAATTAATTAATAGAGCAAAAATGAACCACTTGGCATCTATTGGAAAACTATAATTAACGGTTAAACTTATGGGATGGTTTAAAAGAAAAGATCAAGGTATTTTTACGGACAGTAAGTCAAAGAAAGATGTGCCGGAGGGACTTTGGTTTAAGTGTCCTAAATGCAAAAAAATTACACCAAAAGACGAGCATGAAACAAACTACTCTGTTTGTGCACACTGTGACCATCACTCAAGAATAAATAGCATACAATATTTCTCTATTTTATTTGATGACAATAAATATGTTGAAATTAATCAAAAATTAAAGTCATTGGACCCACTATCATTTAAAGACACTAAAAAATATAGCGAAAGGCTTACTGAAGCTCAACAAAACACAACATTTAATGAGGCTATCAGCACCGCATATGGAAAAATAAATAATAAAATGATGGCTGTAGCAGTAATGAATTTTGAATTTATTGGGGGATCAATCAGCTCAGCAGTTGGAGAAAAAATATGCAGAATTATTAAATTAGCAATAAAGAAAAAAATCCCATTATTAATTATTTCAAAATCAGGGGGAGCTAGAATGATGGAGGCTGCTTTTTCTCTGATGCAATTAGCTAAAACCTCTGCTCAATTAAGTTTACTAAGTAAAGAACGCATTCCATATATATCACTATTAACAGACCCTACTTTTGGAGGGGCAACAGCTTCCTTCTCAATGCTAGGAGATATAAACATTGGGGAGCCAAATGCATTAATTGGTTTTGCTGGCCCTAGAGTAGTAAAAGAAACAATTGGAAAAGATTTACCAGAGGGGTTTCAAAGATCCGAATTTCTTCTAGAAAAAGGGTTTTTAGACTTTATCGTTCATCGTAAAGATTTGAAAAATAAAATTTCGAAATTTATTAATATGGTTTATTATTCATAAAACCGCTACTCTTTATGAAATAAATACTATATTTGCACCTCATAAAAATATTATATATGTATTTAGACTCTAAAAAAAAGAAAACACTTTTTGAAAAATATGGGGAATCTGAGGTAGACACAGGCAAGTCTGAAAGTCAAATTGCTATTTTCACAGAAAGAATCAATCATCTTACAAAATACTTAAAAGACAATAAAAAAGATAATAACACGAAACGGTCGTTGGTATTACTAGTAGGGAAAAGGCGGCGAATGTTAGAGTATTTAAAAAATAGAGACATAGAAAGATATAGAGAGATCATTAAATCGCTAAAGCTAAGAAAATAGCCAAAACGCGACACACACATAATATAAACACGAAATCAAAATAATGAAACCAGAATTAAAGACAGTAAAAATTTGTCTAGACGATAGTAGAGAAATTATAATAGAAACCGGATTATTAGCGAAACAAGCACATGGATCATGTGTTGTTAGAATGGGAGACACAATGCTATTAGCCACGGTCGTTTCAGATAAAAACGAAAAAAAAGGGATTGATTTTTTACCTTTAAGTGTCGATTACAGAGAAAAATTTGCAGCTGACGGACGATTTCCTGGTGGATTTTTGAAAAGAGAAGGACGACCTTCGGATCAAGAAATCTTAGGAATGAGATTAGTAGATCGAGTATTAAGACCATTATTTCCGAAAAACTATCATTCAGAAACACAAGTAATGATTCAGCTAATGTCGCACGATAGAAATGTAGACCCACATTCATTAATAGGTCTTGCTGCTTCTACTGCTTTGACATTATCAGATATTCCATTTGCGGGACCTATATCCGAAGTTCGTGTAGGAAGAATTGATAATAACTTTATCATTAATCCAAGCCCTGAACAATTAGAAAATTCAGATATTGATTTAATGATAGGTGCATCGATGGACTCTGTTATTATGGTGGAAGGTGAAATGAAAGAGATCTCAGAAGCAGAAATGATTGAGGCAATTAAATTTGGACATGAAGCTATTAAATTGCAATGCAATTCGCAAATTGAGCTTTTAAATCAACATAATAGTATAGAGAAAAGAGAAATTGATATAGTAGAAAAAACAGAATTTTCTGACAAAGTCAACAAACTATGCTACGATAAAATTTATAAAATCGCTAGCCAAAAGACCACAAAACAAGAAAGAACGAATCTACTTGAAGAAGTGAAATTAGAATTACTGAGCAATTTTTCAGAAGAAGAACTAGAAGAAAAAGAAGCAGATATATCAAAAGAGTTTTATAATACGCAAAAAACCGCGATCCGAAATTTTATTCTTGACAAAAAAAGTAGATTAGACGGAAGAAAAACAAATGAAATTAGACCAATTTGGTGTGAAGTAGACTACCTGCCTAAAACACACGGTTCGGCAGTATTTACTAGAGGTGAGACCCAATCTTTAACTACTGTTACACTAGGCACTTCTCTAGATGAGAATAGACTAGATACTGTCACACAACAAGGGGCTGAAAAATTCTATCTTCATTATAATTTTCCCCCGTTTTCAACAGGTGAAGCTCGCATGAAATTTAGTGTTAGTAGAAGAGAAATTGGACATGGGAATTTAGCACAAAGAGCATTAAAAGATATGATTAATGAAAGTAATCCCTACACAATCAGAGTCGTTTCGGAGATACTAGAATCTAATGGATCATCATCTATGGCGACTGTATGTGCAGGAACACTTGCACTAATGGATGCTGGTGTAGATATAATTCGGCCTGTTTCTGGGATTGCGATGGGTTTAATTACAAATGAAGACAATTCAAAGTATGCTATTCTTTCGGACATATTAGGTGACGAAGACTTTTTGGGAGATATGGACTTCAAAGTAACTGGTACTACAAAAGGAATTACAGCATGTCAAATGGACATGAAGGTGAAAGGACTGCCATATCATATTTTAGAAGAAGCACTTAACCAATCAAAAGAAGGGAGATTACACATACTAGATGAAATGCTGAAAACAATGTCAACTACTAGAGAAACACCTAAGCCACATTCACCAAAAATGGTTACAATGACAATACCAAAAGACATGATTGGTGGTATTATTGGGCCAGGCGGAAAGGTTATTCAAAAAATGCAAGCTGACACAGAAACAACAATCACTATTAATGAAGAAGATAATATGGGAATAGTAGAAATACTTGGAACTAATAGTGAAGGAATAGATACCGCGCAACAAACCATAAAAGACATATGCTTTATCCCAGAAGTAGGAGAAATATATGATGGTATTGTGAAATCTATTCAACCTTATGGTGCGTTTGTAGAAATAAAAAAAGGCACTGATGGCCTCTTACATATATCTGAGATTGAATGGAAACGATTAGAAAAAGTAGAAGATGTATTAAAAGAGGGTGACCCAGTACAAGTTAAACTTGTAAGCATTGACCCAAAAAGTGGAAAAATGAAACTATCTAGAAAAGTTTTATTACCAAAACCTGAATAAACGAAATTAGTTATATAATATGAGACAGTTAAAAATCACAAAACAGGTTACAAATAGAGAAACCGCCTCATTAGATAAGTATTTGCAAGAGATTGGAAAAGTAGATTTAATCTCTGCAGATGAAGAAGTAGAATTAGCTCAAAAGATAAAATTGGGTGATCCCATTGCCTTGGAGAAGTTAACAAAAGCTAATCTTCGTTTTGTCGTGTCAGTGGCTAAACAATACCAAAATCAAGGCCTATCATTACCTGACCTCATCAATGAAGGCAACTTAGGCTTAATAAAAGCTGCAAAAAGATTTGATGAAACACGTGGGTTTAAATTTATTTCTTATGCAGTGTGGTGGATAAGACAATCAATACTGCAAGCACTAGCAGAACAGTCAAGAATTGTGAGGCTACCTTTAAATAAAATTGGATCGATCAATAAAATCAATAAAACATATGCTTCTCTTGAACAAAAATATGAAAGAGAACCTTCTGCAGATGAAATTGCGAATGTATTAGAAATTAGCGCCAATGATGTGCGAGAATCACAACGGAATTCAGGAAGACATATTTCCATGGATGCTCCTCTTGTAGATGGAGAAGATAGTAATTTATATGATGTAATCATGAGTGGAGAAAGTCCAAATCCAGATGACAGCTTAATTAATGATTCACTAAGAACAGAAATTGAAAGATCTTTAACAACTTTAACAGAAAGAGAAGCTGATGTAATAAGACTATATTTTGGCTTGGGGAGCAAACATGCTATGACATTAGAAGAAATTGGAGAAAAATTTGACTTAACTAGAGAAAGAGTAAGACAAATAAAAGAAAAAGGGATTCGACGACTAAAACATACCTCTAGAAGCAAAATTTTAAAAACTTATCTTGGTTAATTTATGCCTCATTTAATTGCCCCATCAATGTTAGCAGCTGATTTCAGTAATTTAAAATCAGAGGTTAATATGATCAATAATAGTGAAGCAGACTGGCTACATTTAGATATAATGGATGGATTATTTGTGCCAAATATATCATTTGGCATCCCCGTTGTGAAGGCAATTAAAAAGCATACACAAAAACCTTTAGATGTACACTTAATGATTGAAAAACCAGATCGATATATTCAAGAATTTAAAGAAGCGGGAGCTAATATTTTGACAATTCATTTTGAAGCATGTAACCATTTACATAGGACAATTGAAACCATCAAAAATGAAAACATGCAAGCAGGAATTGCCATTAATCCGCATACTCCGATTCATGCAATAGAGGAAGTTTTAAATAATGTTGATTTAATTTGTGTTATGTCAGTTAACCCTGGTTTTGGGGGACAATCTTTTATTGAAAACACTTATCAAAAAATTAAGATATTAAAAGAAAAAAAAGACGCATTGCAAAGTCAATTTTTAATCGAAGTCGATGGTGGCGTAAATCAAAAAAATGCAACAAAATTAATTGAAAAGGGCGCAGACATACTAGTGGCTGGAAGTAGCGTGTTTAAATCAGATAATCCAAGAAAAGCAATTTCTGACTTAAAAAAACTTATTTAATATAGTCAGCAAGGTACTTAAAGCGACTAGTTAATTCTCCATTACAAGTAATAGTTCCCCTAGAAATGATATTTTGATCACTAATTAAATCGGGTAATACTTTATTAATAAAGACTTCACCAAAATGAATAGAGGCATCCCTAGGTAAAGCACAAGGTAGATTATCAACAGCCATAACAACAATAGCATCATTATTATGGTAATTATCTTCTAACTGCGTTAATCGATTATATCCATAAATAGGCTTTTCTATTGTCGAGGGGCGTATTGTACATCCCACAGGACCATTAATGTCACAGCTAATATCACCAACAACCTTAACTTTGAATGTACTAGAAGCAATATCCGATTTGTGCAATAAGATTGGATTACCCCGAGCATAATAATGACCTGTAATTAACATATCAGCACAATCAGTATACTTATATAGTATAGATCTATAATATGAAGGATGGGCATAAAAATCATTCTTAGAACCAACTTGATTATCCATTCTTTCGACATAATCTAAAGAATCTAATTGAACATACACCGGATAATTATATTGTTGATCTAAAAAATCAAGTTTATCAACCTTTTTAATATCCAACATATCTAAGATCTCAATGACTCCATGAGATACTCGACCAGAACCTGTTAAAATAATTTTAAAATCCTGTGGCAGAGAAATTTTTAAAAGTTCTTTTTCTAATTCATTTTTATCTTTTAATAATTGGGGAAAGTTTAAATCATATGTTTTTGTTTTTTTACCATAAGCTAAAAATGTATTATAACAACCTACAATACCCGCATATCTGCCAAAACCAATAATGCGCTGATTATTTTCTGTAATTAAAGTCTCATAATCTACTAATTGAATATTCTTTTTCAGAATAGTCTGTAACAACAATTTATTGTACGGTTGTTTTTTAATTGTATGAGAAAAGAAAAAAAATATTTTATCATCTATGAGCATATTAATTGGCACTTCTTTAACTCCCATTATAATATCACACATAGACAAATCTTCTGTTAAAAGAACTCCATTTTTTTTATACTCTAAATCAGAAAAACAACGATTTATACTAGGTTGAATATATAAAGAAATTGAAGGGTATAATTTTAAAATACTAGCACACTGATTGGGAGAAAAGGGAGCCCTTTTATCAGGAGGTACTTTTCCTTCTTTTAATAATCCTATCTTCATATAATTGATTTATGAATGTAAAATTATAAAAATATAAAGTATTGTATGTAAATTTACAAATAATAAAAATTGTTCTTTGATTTAATGGGGATGACCGGCTTTGACAGCAAGGTAAATAAAATAGTAAGCATGTCGAGTATTGTTATACTC